>RRZT010523349.1_pt1 | contig 42396 bp, 51 predicted proteins | sample 2165551 | NCBI WGS metagenome assembly RRZT01 (sample SAMN10456910, study PRJNA506462) | wastewater metagenome | biome: wastewater; feature: sludge; material: wastewater sludge; isolation source: wastewater sludge with Escherichia coli K12::gfp cells carrying plasmid... | place: USA: Moscow, Idaho...
AAATGTGTAACTAAATGTGTATTCACAACTTTTGTATAACGGCTTGCTTTTCCTTGGGTCTCTGACCCCGCCCGCTATACTAGTACCTTGAACCCCCTCAGAGATACCAAGACGGCGAAGCCCGTTGCAAGGTCATATATCTCCAGACCATTCTCGGGGGTCGCCGCCATACACATTTTGTAGCTCCTGTGTTATGTTATAACATAACATTTCCAACGACGAAATGTAGGACTCCATCAATAAACTCCAGTGGGGCCGAAGCCCCTATGTTATGTTATAACATTCATATTTCAAGGTGGCTCTTATGTTATGTTATAACATTTCTTTCATTCAATTAGAGTTACTGGCGTTGTGCGTTGTCTTGGCCTCGGATCCGATGCCAACCACCAAGTGCCTTGTGGCAGTGGTTTACCGTACGTGTGAATAGGTTCACGGCGCATCAGCCGCTCCACTTGGTCCTTGTCGCCCAATTCGTCTTCCAGTGCTTCACGGATCTCATTTTCGTCCAGATGACCTTTAAGCAAGATCGCCTCATATGGTTCGAACAGTCCGTTATAGATTTTATGATACATATTTACTCCACACGGCAAAGCAAACCCAGACTAGAAATAAAGTGATAAATACATGAGCCTTGATCATCTCCCAGTGGTCGGCGCAATCTTTTTCAACGTCCTTCAAGTCGTCTTCCGAATAGTGGCGCGTGTCTATCGCGATCGATTCACGTGGAGCAGGTTTTTCTCTCGCGAGTTCCAGATGGTGGCACGGGCAAACATCAATCAACCCGTGTTTAGGGTGTCCATATGGCTCCACGTCCTGAGGTTCGATTTGTTCGCCTGTGACTTCGCACCAGTATCCCTTGGCCTTCGCTTTGTCCTCTTGGACCGCAATCACTGTGTTCCTACATTTATCGCAAATCCAATCGCCGTTCACCAGATGCAATTCGACCTCTAACTCATCGCAACCGTCACAGTAACCTAAACTCGGTTCTGGGCTGTCGGCCGTGCACACACTAAACGCGAATTCAACTGCTTCTAAACAGTGAGGGCAAATTAGTTGGTCATTGATCGTGACTTTGCAGTGTTCCTGCTCGGACGTTCTGCGGCACGACACACACTGATAATAACTGGTCATTTTATAACTCCAGTGGGGCCGAAGCCCCTGTTTTGATTAGTTGATTTCTGTGCGGATTTTGGTTTGGCTGCCGCGTACTGAACCCATAGCATAGGCCGAACGTGCATCTTCGTCGCCACGTGTTTTGGTTGCCTTGTCCACTGTCTTCATCTTGCCGAATTTTGCTTCGACGATGTCATGTTTGCGTACGATTAGTGCAGTTGTTTCTGCTTGTTGCGATGCCATAATCTGATTGATCTTTTGGGCCACGGAAGTTGCGAAGCCCTTTTTAAATGCGTCACCTACTTTAGCGTTGTAACGTGCACCAAATCCACGTGCTTCTTGGTCGATCTTGCACTGGTTGATGCATTCTTGCGCCAGACGGTCGAACATCATTTTAGTTAGCATCACATCTTCTTCTAGGCCCATGATGCCGATGTCACCATAGATTACGCCACCCACTACGCCGTTTAATTTGCATAGAGCAGTCGCCATGATGTTCATCCAAACAGGCATGAATTTGTATTGTTTGCCGAATAGATTAGCCGCGCCGAAACGGTTCTCTTCCACTTGTTCAAGGTCAGTTTCTTCGATTTGGTATTTGTCCATTAGACGGCGGGCGCGTTCCATGGCGATCATCGCCTCATTAGGAGAACTTGCGTCTTTAGCCATGTTTAACAATTTTTGAACGCGGTCTTGGATTTTAGTCATTTCAACTGAATTTGTCATTTTAATCTCTCTGATCTCATTGGTGCGACCCCTGCCCCACCATCTACAAGTATTATAACATAGATTGGGGGCCTTGTCAACCCCCTTTCATCAGTTTGATTACTTGCGACCCGTTATACACTCGAAAATATGTGCAATCACATCCACAGTCCAAGCATTCCCAAGTGCCTTATATCGCTGTGTATTGGATACGCAATCTGTCCAATTATCTGGGAATGTTTGTAGGCGCTCACACTCTAATGGGGTTAGTTTGCGGTACTCTAAGCGATCATTCTTATCGATATACTTGCCCTTATATTGTGATGCTGTTTCACTATCAGTTAATAACGGAACATTGCCACCACCAGTACCCATTGACGCGGTTAATGTGGGTACTTTTCCATTGTATGTATGCTCTGCATTGGCTTGTACAGTTGCTCTAACCACCACGTTATCTTTCTGAACAGTTGTTAGTGTGTTGGTTTTTCCAGTGTTATTGATTTCTAGTTTTTGCGATGTGCTTCCATCTGCGTTGTAGCGACCACGTATTGCACCGCCCATAACAACAAGCCCCATTTTATTTCTCTTAATCATACTTTTGGCGTTTTCCTTGTGTATCGTTGCAAGAATGGTTTGGGATTTATCACGGTTGTTTTCACCACCCTCAATAATATCCTCCAATAAAATCCCTTTATCTTCGGGCTGTGCCACAGGGAAGTTTGTCCAGTAGTAACGATTTCGATTTTGTGCAGACACTAGCGCACTATTGATCAAAGTCTTTTCAACATATCCCAATGCTTGTGTGGTGTGATGTGTGATGTATTCTTCAAAGTCCTTTTTCATCTTGACGTTTTCCATCAAGAATTTAGCTTTTGGATTGTGTTTTAAAACGTGAGCGATAATTTCTAGCGTTGTCCAGAACAACATGCCACGTTCATCTTTGTCACCTAATTGTTTACCCGCAACCGACCAAGCCTGACACGGGAAACCCGCACCCACTAAATCAATAGAAGCCCAATCAATATCCCATTCACGCCACTTAGTTACATCACCCAAAGCAACATCATCAGGGTAGTGATGCTCTGTAATCTTATTAGCGTACTTGTCAATTTCAGCGTAGTAGCAAGTATTGATCTCAATCCCTGCTCGATCTAAAGCTAAATGCAATGCGGAAATACCATTAAATAGTGATAATACGTTTTTCATTAGTTGTCCTTGTTTCATGTGGAACACATTTTTCCACGGTTGTTGTTAATCGGTGCGCTTAGCCCGTTCGATAAAAGGGTGAACTACCTTTGCCAGAAATTCTGGGTCCTGCTCGTCCTTTCGGGAGGACCAATTCGGGGACCACATGTACAGGCCAGTGGTACACAGGCACTGAATAAAATCGAAGAAGTCACTATCGTTCTTGACTTGGAACAAATGTGACCTTACTTGGAATTTGCCGTTTGGCATATAGTAATTAATCTTTCCGATGTCAGTATTGAATACCATCCAACGGTTGTCCTTGTGGTAGGTAATATCAGCATCGCGGCCCCACGGCGTAGAATGTACCCGTGCCACCATGGCCTCAAACCGCTCGAATTCAGTTTGTGTCTGCACGGCCCACTTCCTTTGCGCCCGTTAACACTCGGACCCACCACTGGTACACTAACACCGTGAGAACAGCCAAGGCCTCGACGAGCCATAGGACGGCGTACACGAGGCCACCCACGGCGGATATGAATAAAAGCGCGATGACCGAGATTACAGCCAAAATCATCGCCAGAATATTAATGATCAAATTCAAATCTTGAATCCTCTTTGTCGAAGTTCGGCCGTTATTCCTTGGAACACAGCCTGCAGGGTGTATGCGGTGAATTCGCTCGATGGCTTGTCTTCTCCCATCAGGCGGAAAATTTGTTCACACACGTGCCAACACTCGTGGACCAGAAGCCCCAAACACACGTCTTTGCCTCGGGTCAGAGCGTCGGCGATGTCCATATGGATGATTGACATGTTGCCGTCGTGAACAGTCACGGCCCCGTTGGGAGGGGCCTGTTGTAAAAATATCGGGTCGGTTCGGTTTGGGTGCACGGCCAGAAGGTTATCTACATCCCTCTGGCTAGTGACAATACCGTACTCCAGATGGCCGAATTCAGACTTAAACAGCCCGAATTCTGGGTCGATTTTTGGTTTTTTCTTACTCTTGGTAGTCGCCATGTTTCTTCATCATGTAAGTTTTGTATTCAGACGCGTCGTAATTCTGGCACTCGACCAACATCGGATAATCGACACATTTGTGATGGGTCATGATTAACTGGTCTTCGTAATCGTTCTCGTTTACCATTAACACGGCCACCACCAGAGCCAGACCACCTAAGAACATTAGTCCCATTTTAGTTGCTTGATTTACCATTTCGTTGTTCCTTTTCTATCTCGGCCAGAATTCCTAGCACATCATTTTTATGCATTTCGTTGATGCAAACCCGACGCCCGTCTTTTAATATGGCGATCGGACTTGTAACCCCTACTTCGATCAAACGACACCAATCGCGCAGGAATGCGGCGCAACGGTCCAGATTTTCGTATATGATCGAACAAATCGTTTCATATTCGGCTTTGTCATCCATGCTTGCAGGGATTTCAGTGTAACCAAGGCGGCGGAAATTGCTGATGCTCTTCTCCATGTGTTCCGCCTCGGCCCGTTCGATTCCCGCCACTGCCATATCCAGACGTGAAGCCATGAAATGATCTCGCGCCGTACGGGCTTTTTCCGCGCTGCGGCGTAAACATTCCTTCGCTGATTGCAGGTCCCCGACGTAGATGTCGGCTAGATTCATGTTGCTGTTCCTTTCTGAGAGTAAGTATTCTGTCGCATACCATAGGTAAATGTTCGCGCCAAATGCCCTGATACGTACCGCATTCAAGCACGGTAAAAGGTTTCCGCGCAATATCACTTTGCTTGCCGCCGCCAGTGACCAGAGCGATTTGACATACGTTTGGCTTATCAGAGTACCAACGGATTGTCACACGCGGGCCGAATCGGGTCGCATCCACTGGGATTGTTACTTGGTTCTGGGTGGTTCCGTTTTTTGGGACGTTGGTATCCACCAAGTGGAACCGCTCTTGGCGCATGCTGCCATCGGCATCGCGATAATAATGCATGTAGCGATTTTCGCGGAATTCGTTGTCTTGGGCTTGAACTTGGTTGCTGATGCGGTGTTTTACTTGTACGCTATACATATTTTTCTCTCGTCTTTTCTGTTGTTGGCTCTAGGGAATGGACGGGAACCCGAAGGCCCCGCCGTAGGTGTTATTCTGTGATTTCTGGGAGTTCTGCGATTTCTGGGAGTTCTGTTAGGCCTAGGTCATTCATTGCGCCACGCAGGATATTGCCCAGATTCATTCGTTGCATTCCGACATTCAGGCGGCTGTAGCGGATCCGCAGGTTCTCTTCTGTCACTTCGATTTTCTTAGCACCACGTCCGATTGTTTCGCGGCCCATCAATTGCAACCATGCCGCAACCCGTGGGTAAAGTACCTCTAGGTCGTCACCACGTAGGGCCTTGGCAACCACGTCATCGATGTCCACTGTAGGACGGCCAGAGTTAGTGATGCCTGCTCCCTTGACATAGCGCTCAAGGTCGGCTTTGATTAGCTTATCATTTTCAATGATATGGCCGCAATTGTCGCAGATATCGCCGTACATGATGGCACTACATTCTGGACAGACGCCAGTAGGTTTAGTGTGGGCTTTTGCAGGTTCAACTGATTCCGCTTCTGGCTCTTCTTCTAATTCAGGCGCAACGTATTCACCCACTTTGCCGTTGCGCAATTTGAATTCAAACCCGTCTTCGATGTCGCGGCAAGTAGTCCATCCGCCGTTTACTTCCACAACTTCAATGATAATGTTGTTGTCTAGGTTGATTGCTAATTTTTTCATCTCTTATCTCCAATGGGGCGGTTTTGCCCTCGGGTTCGGCCCCTGCCTTCACCCTATACAATCATTATAACATGGATTGGGGGTCCTGTCAATATATTTTGTTTAACGAATGTGCACGGGGCCGACGAACGGTTAGTAGAAATTCACATAGTGACATTTACCACGGCATTGATGTTCTGGATAGGTCCCGACGTCTTGAGCATGTTGACAACCCTTAACCTCGCAGTCTGGGTGCAGGGTGTTTGAGATTTTGGCCTTGGTTTCGTCAAAACAGCGTTTTATTTCGGTCGCTATTTCGGTGACTATTGATGCGTCCTCCAGATTTACGCCGTCCAAGGTGAACCCCACGGCCAGTTTTTGCTTTGCCATCGGGTCATAATACCGTAAGTGATACCACGTATCCAATTCAGGGTGGGCCATGCGTTCAATGGACGCTGCAGGGTCTGGGAGGTTCATAGCATCTTTGACCTTCCCCGCGAATAAGTCTTCTTTTTCTGACTGTTCACTGCTTAGGGCCATGAAATAATGAATCGCCACGTCATGGGCGTCATAATAGTCCACTTGGTCGTTCTGGTTTGAGATCCGCTCACACATGGCGGCCAACAGAAATTCGGTTGATTTGTCTGGGAACTGGTCATATACTTGGTCACACAGAGTGAAATAAGCAGAATATTCGTGTTCGTCTTCTGGGCGTTGGTCAGGATAGGCCAATTTCAACAATTTGCCGATACGGTCGTTCTGGTTCATTTCTTTACTCCCATTTCTGCGTCCGCCCACTGATCGAATAGGGCCTCGGCTTCTTTTTCAGTTTCGCGCATTTCGATTTTGAATTCGTCGAAATTACCGCCCATTTGCGGTTCTTTCACCACAACAAATTTATTGTCTGGCATGTGGTATAATTCGTACGAATAACGGCCGACTTTTTGGAAGTCCACCAGTTTGCCGTGCTTCTCGGTAATTGATTTTACCATCGCAGCCATTATGATTTTCGGGTTTAACAGCGCAGTTAGCGTGTCTTTCATCTCTAATCTCTCAATTAAGGTAAATCCCAACCCATAGTATACTACAGATTGGGGGTCCTTGTCAACCCTTATTTAGCGGGTCCAACAATTTTGTCTTTTCACAGTGGCCCTGCACCATCGGAACCCATACTCGAAGTAATTCCGCTTGCGTCACCTTGCCTTCTACCAATGCCTGTGCTAGTGTAGTACCTGCCTGCGCTACGGTGGTTTTCTTGTACTTCCCGTTGCGTTGGAGCTGACTGCGCAGCAATTTCAAGGTAGACCACTGGTGCTGTGGGATTTTCCACTCTTCGATTACTTTATCCAGTGGCGTCACCTGCATCAGCCTCAGGAACTGGCCGATGCTTTTGTCCACATGTCTAAAACTTAGTTCTGTCATCGTCCATTAACCTCATTAAAAACTTTGGTGTGATTTCTGGGCTGTAGATCGCATGAAATCCGTCACGGGCCTCGCTCGGGCTGATGGTGCAAATCAAACTGTCATCCATCTGCAGGGCATAAATCCCTTTAATTGCATAAAACCCAGTGTGGTGTTGCGCCAAAAGCCAACAGTTCCCGCCCATACGGTCGCGGTCATATAACCACTTGCGTTGATTTGGGCGCCAGTCCAGTTTCAACGGCGCGTCACGTTGTACCTTGGTCGGGTCCATGTCCTTGCGTTTCAGGTGTTCACATACCTTCAACTCAATCCAACCATGATGACCGTTATAGGTGAAGGTCAAATCTGGGATGCCGCTCCCAAACGCGGGTTCTACTCGGTCATATCGCACCCCCACGATTTTATCGAGTCCATTTTTCTTGATGTCTGCATACATTCTTTGCTCTGGCTTCATATTCCATTCACTATAGAGTCGATGTCTGATTCTTTGGACGGGTCGAGCATTTCGACCATGAAAATATGGCAGACATCCCAGTCCATCGCGGGGAAATCTTGATTGCATTTGTAAATATGGGCAGTAAGCACATTATTAAGACCCTGGGCCACACGCCACGAGTGTGAGTTCTGGCGTTGGTCGCCGTATTCATTCAGGTGATATACCATTTCCATCAGGTCGGCCAGTTTGATTGTGGCCGCCACTAATGGTGTTGCATTTACGTAATATTTGGTGAATGCAGGGTCAATACGGGTTTCAAGGTCATCCAGTGGGCTGATGTCGCCGCCGTCGCGGATTAAACGCTTCACTGGGGAGGCAATGTCACCCGTGATCACTTCTGGGATATCATGCCAAAATGCGCCTTTGATGCACTGACATAGAAATTCCTCAGCAAATGCGTTACCATCAAGATTGCTTTTGTACGTGGATATCAAAAGCGGGACCAGACGCATGAGGACGGCTTGTACTGCAAAGGTGTGTTCCGCCACTGACTGCTTTTTGGCCCGAACGATTTGCCAACGGGTTACATCTTGTGCGCGTAAAATGTCGCGAATGTTTAAGCGTTCCATGGCGTGATCTCGTCCCATGATACAGTAAATTCCTCTTCTGTTTCAACGTCTTTGATGGTTGCGCAGTAGAATTTTTCCAAGTGACTGCGATTTTTTTTTTTTTTTTGTATCAAGATTAACGGGCGGCCGTGGCCAATGCGCACCACTGCATTTGATGTTGGGTCCCATAATCGGATTCGGCTGCTGATTTGGGCCTTTTCCGCCCATTCAGGTGCTCGCGGTTGCCAAGGGTATTCTGGTGGAGGTGCAACTTTTTCCGTCGTTTCGGTCAAAGCGGGCGTCGGCACGGTACGACAACGGACGATCGGTTCACGGATAGCGGTTGTGAACCCCGTCGGAACGCGCTCACGCTTTACAAGACCTTGGAGGCCACTATCCATCTCTTCGACTGGTAATTTCACATGTGACATCAGCCCAGTGGCAGGGTCTATTTCCCATTTGCGATTTCGGTTCACTTTCATCTTGAATCGCATGGCCTGAGCAATATCGATGCCTTGTAGATGTGCCACATCAAATAGCAATATTGCCACGTCCGCGAACTCCATCGGGTCCATGGCCTTGCCGTGCAGTAATTCAGGGATTTCATGTAGCATCATTTTAGTGAGCGCATTTTCCACTGTGCGGTCTGGATATACTTCATCGGCCCACTCTGAGATCATTTGTTGGAGTCGTTGGATCGGGTCTTCCGCTTTCTCCTCATTTGTTTCTGGTTGCACGTCGGACACAGCCAATCGAACTTCCGTGCCATCGACAGGGTGTAACCTTCCGAAGGGACCGTCTTGCAACATCGGCACGGTATGTCCGCCAATACCCGCTCGTGTCCCGTTGTGGAAATCACCAGATCGAAAATCTTCGCTCCAACGGCGATCGTCGAGGTGTGATTGTCCGTTTCGGTGTTGATATGCGAGGACTTGGCATCCCCATGCAATGTGATAGGCGTGGTGGAATCCAGATTCGTCGTCAATGTCTTCTCCTTTTTCAATTTGCGCCAAGTGGCGGCGGATTGCGTTAATGATGCGGGTCTGAGTCAGCCCCTTTTTCCAGTTTGATTTACCGTATTTTTGTTCGCCGAATTGCGCCACACGTGCTGTTCCCTCCACGAATAGAGGGTCGAGCACATGCAGGTCTACTTTTTCTTGGTCGAATTTAGTGCCTGACATGTGCTTATTTCCTTATGCGATGTTCAATGATTTATTGAATTGATAGAATGATGGGTTCTGTGCTCGATATTCACTGAATGCAGCAGGGTTGAACATCAACTGGCCGCTTTCTGCGGTGTCTTCCACGTCATCCGATGATGGCCCCCAACCATAATAGCGAATTGTGCCGCCACAACGACTGATGGTTTCGATGATCTCGGTCAACTCCTCCCCATCGCCGCAGTAATTAGCGAAGTTTAAGAAGATTTCATCGGGCATCACTACCTGCATCGCTTGACGGGTCTGCTCTTCACTGAATTGGAAGATTCGGCGGGTTAATTTTGTCACTGTGGTCTTTTCAGGGGTCACGCCCATCTCTTCCCAAGTAAGTTCGCGCTGTCCCTCATATGCGGGGCCAGACCAACCAATTTGGTTGCCTTGCTCGTCGTAGCGGTTCGCCACTCGGATTGGATAGGTACGCATTGTGCCTACAACTTTTTCCACCATCGCCAGAGGAATGTTACAGTCGCTGCAGATCTGCGCGGGCGTACATTCGCGAGAGGTTACGTACGGGTAGAATCCGTTGTGTAGACCTAGGCTGAACCCCTGAGCACCCTCCACTTGTACACGATCTGCAGCGTGTAGTACTCTCAAGTATTCTGCGTTGTTTACTACCCTCACGCAGACACCAAGCTCCTCGAAGTGGCGTGACATTTCATAGAATCCCCCAAACCCTTCACCACTTTCCAGAAGATCTTTGGCCACGATTTTTGATTCTGGGTTGCGGCGGATCTTCTCAATCATCGCTGCGCCACAGCCTTTCTTGGTAGAGCCGATTTTGGTCATCGGGCCGTTCTCTTCCTCAATATGACGTTCTTGGATGATGCAGGCATTTTCATGAATCAAGATCGACTTGCCTTGTAACAGGTCCAGAGATTCGTGGATTTCCTTCAATAGGACTGGGATTGACATTTGTGAGCCGCCGCCAATTAGGACGGTTTTAAGTTTCGGCGATACGATACCATTGGCCAACATGCAATGAACCCATTTGCGGCCTTCGCTGTTGATGTAGGTGTGGCCCGCGTTCGCTGACCATGCAGTGACAACCACATCTGGTTGATCGCGTTCTGCAAGGTATCCCGCGATTAGCCCTTTGCCAGTAGAACCAAATTGCATGTCACAAATAATTGTTGCTTTTTTCATGGATTTCCCCGATTTGTTTGGTTGATTGGATGTTTGATTAAAAGCCATTTCTAGAAGGACAAGTCGTCTTCCAGTTCTTCTGTGTTACGTGGCAGTGTAGTTGGTGTTGGTCGCGGTGCAGGGTCAGCGTGGCGCGGCATTTGTGGCCCCTTAGGACTACCCAGTGTACGTGGTCCTGCCACTGAGGCATCTTCTTTCTTCTCGAATGCCAACGATAGGAATTCACCCTTTTTACCTTGTTTCACCCATGCCGAAATCCAGAACTCTTGGCCGCTTGCGTCAGTCATGCTGCCCTTATAGTCTGGGTGGCTCGCCTTGGTCTTGCGGTCATTCGGGAATAATGCGCCCGAATTGCGGTTGTCGTACTGTGTCATCTCTTATCTCCTAGGTTGACCCGATCATTATACTATGATCGGGATTGGGGTGCAATGCTTATTTGGTTGCTAGGTCTGCACGGGTGGCTAGCCACCAGTTTTGTGCGGGTTGTGAAAAGTCAATACGAATAGGCACTCGAAGCTCTGGGCGGTGTTGGATTAGTCGCTTCATCTCGTTCAGATGCTGCACCTCTTTGCCGTCTTGGGCCAGTGACACTGAGTATTCGTCATGAATGTTTAATAACAGGCGATTTTCTGGGCATTCGGACTCTAGGTACTCTGCCACGTTGCAAATGTTCAGCTTGTTCAGGTCGCCCGCCGTCCCTTGGAAGATCAATCCAGACGCCTTATAGGTGAATTGGCCCCGAGGGAATCGGATGTGACGTCCGAGCAGCGTCCGCACGTATCCACGGGATTTCGCTACCGTTCGGGCTTTCCGTGCCATCTCCTTAACTCCTTGGACTTTGGAGTAGTAATTTTCGACGATTTCCAAGGTTTCTGGCCCTGCCTTCTTCAAATCCATCACATGGTCGCCAAAATCTACTCGTTCGATGGTGTACGGCAGGCCCATTTGAGAAGCCAACTCACCTGCACCCATGTTGAACACCATTCCCAGATTGATCTGTTTTGCGTTCGCTTCACCCGCGCGAGTAGCAGATCGGGGCATTCCAGTGAGGTCAGCCACGATTTGATGCATATCGAGGTCTGGGTTAGTGGCGTAAGCGTCGATAATGTCTTTAGGATTGGCGTAGTGGGCGAATAGTCTAAATTCGTGTTGGTCGAGGTCACCATAAGACCATCTTTGTCCGCGATCTGGGAGAAAAATCGGACGGACCATTGACGCGATTTCCTTATCTCTTGAAGGAATTTGCTGTAGTGCGGGACGAGTGTATGACAGACGGCCTGTGCCAGTCCCTTCTGAGCCGTCCCCAGTGTCTGACTTAGTTTGGTTAATGTTTGGGTGGACATAAAAATCGCCTCCACTTTCCACGGCATGTCCCAGAACGTGGCCGCGAATAAATGTGTCTTTGGTTTTGATTAATTTCCGTGCGCGTAGAATCAACTTGGCACACGGGTCTTTCATGGCTTGCAGGGCGTCGGAACCTAGGGACGGACTCCCCGCAGGTGTAGTGCTTAGTGGTGTACCGTCACGGGCAACCCAGACGCCGTTTTCGTTCTGTTTCGGGTCGAATAGTTTTTTGATTGAGCCTGATGGGTTCGGGTTGACTTCAAACCCCGCTAATTGGTTTAACTCGGCTTTGGTCTGTTCCACTACTCGGTCGAGTTCTTCGGCCTTGCGTTCGGCTTGTGTCGGGTCAATACGAATCCCGCGTTCCTCCATCGCCACCACATGACGGAAGAGCCGCTTTTCCAGTCCCCATACTTGGTGCAGGTCTTGGCGTTCGATTTCACCCTCCTGCCACTCCCAGAGCTTGTAGGCTCCGATGGTATCCATGTTGGCGTATCGGGCCACCAGATCAACTGGGGCATGTTGCAGATTTAGAATCTGGGCCTTACGTGTGGCAGGCCCACCAAATATCGCTGCCAATTCTGGATATATGTCATTGTCCTTCGACATTTTCAAGTATTTCTTGAGCAGTGAGTCCAAGTCGTATTTCATCAAATGTTCATCGATCAATGCGGCCCTGATCATCGAACATTCGCAGTTAGCGGGATTCATTTTGATGCCAGTCACCCGCAACATGTGAATATCGAATTTGATATTATGGTTGACGATCTTTTTAGCTTTCCAGAGGTTGTCCGCCAACCAGTGGAACGCGTTTCGATCGCGACGGATGTCGTAATACTCAGCGTCACCAGTGGCGGGCATATAAACTGATACACCGAACGCCCTGTCGCCCCTGTACCACTCCAACCCTGTTGATTCACAGTCAACTGAAATTACTGGGTGGTCTTCGATTCTTGGAAATGCCATAATCTCTTATCTCTCAGTATGCAATTCTTAATTCTTTCAGTGGGCTAGGTCCATCAACTAGAGTGAGCCGATGTCTTGCCCGCGTAACGCCAACGTAGAACGTGCGCATTTCTGCGTCATAATTCAATTGGCTTAATGCCATGTTGGTGTCGGTTTTCTCGGTGACGCCATTCACCAAAATTACGTGGTCCGCCTCCCGACCTTTCGAGCCATGGATGGATGACAGGTGGATGGTAGGCTGAACCCGTGCGCCATACTTTTCGTAAATGTTTTTTAGGAACATTAACTCGGCTGTATCGGCCTGAAATACATTGTACCATTCAGCCCCCAATCTCGTCCAGTCCTCTTTTTCCACGGCGATGCGGTAATTGTACTTCATGCCCCGTGCTAGCATTCGTAATTCACGCTCGGACATCATCGGCATGCCACTGTGTTCAATGTTTTGTAACAGTTTATGGTATTGTGCCACCGATTTGGCCAATTTTCCGTTTAGCATACCTGCCTCGCCGTTGTCGGTGATGTATGGGATACCACGGTTGATGAGCACGTCCTCTATGTCTTCACGCAGGCAATGTGAACGATATAAAATCAACACGTCCTCGCCATGTTTCACGTGGATATTCCATGGGCTGTTCAATTGTTCCAGTGTCCCTATTTCTGGGCGTGATTCGTATGGTTTGTCAACACGACTGCCTACACGTTTAATGATTCGTTGCGCCAGACCATGGACTGATTTCGGGATTCGCCACGATTGGCCCAATACAGTTCGCTCGGCTTTGAACTCGGTTTCCCATTTGGTCATGCCCTCAGGGTCGGCCCCTCCCCATACATAGATCGCCTGATCATCGTCCCCCGCCACGTGTATGATCGGGATGGTTTGACACCAATGCCTGATCACGTCCCACTGTAATGTTGAAAGGTCTTGGGCCTCGTCCACAAATAAGACGTCAAAATCTGGTGCAGGCAGTGACAGAGCATTGTACAGCATGTCGCCGAAATCAACATACCCACTGGCTTTTTTCCAGTCATCGTATGCATCGCAGAACCACTCGAATTGTGCTAGGGAGCCGATTCGTTCTGAATTCATGTAAACATCAGCGTATGGGGCGCGGGTTGCCACCGCCAGACCATGGATGGCCAAATAAAAGTCGCCTTCTGTCATCTGGGTTTCAGCATCGTCGGGGTTCGCGCTTTTGAACTCCAGTTTAGTGATCTTGGAGAATTCACGCAAATGTTGCCACCCGACCACCTGTTCGCGAATTACCTCACAGATGCGGTAGCACATAGAGTGAATGGTGCTAATGTTTTTACCTGCCTTAACCCCAATTCGGTCGGCCAATTCCTGAGCCGATGCTTTAGTGAATGATACTAATCCAATTCGGTCTTTGGAGTACCCCTGTTCAATGTATCCCTTGAATCGTTTGATGATCTCGGTCGATTTGCCAGTGCCAGGGGGTCCAAATATGGTGTTGTGTTGTGCATGTTTTTCCACGGTTCTTCTCCTCGGTTATTTTACGTCGTCTGCAAACAACGGAATACCATACATTTTATACGTTTCGAGCCATTTAACATTGCTCGGCATCCTCTCATACCAATCAGATAACTGGTAATATAGGTCGGGGCCGCACGGTCTTTTCACGCGTACCACTACGTCGATGTTGTTGCTACATAGGTAGCGGATGCCGTCAACAATGCCGTACGGGGCCTCGAAGATAACTCCTGTTGCGCCCTCGGCGAATGCCTGCTTAGCACATGCTAAACACGGTTCTTGGGTGATGAATTTATAATGATGTTTGGTGGCAATTCCGTGGATCCATGCCACTTGACTCGCGGCTGTTTCAGCATGAATCGAATGCAATCGGCCAGAATCGTTATCAAACTGCTTATCATTTGGGAGTTGGTTACGCCCAAGTGACACCATGCCATTAGCATATAGATTTACACAGCCCACTTTGGCCTTGTCGATGTTTGATTCACGTGAAACACGTTGTGCAATGTCCAGATGGAGGTCAATTTCTGATTTTGTAAGGAACATATCTCTTAGCTCTCATATAAGTAAGGGGCGATTGACGCCCCTCTGTTGTTGCTATTGGGTTTTAGTACTCGTCAGACGTTGCGTTGCTGTTCGAGCCACCAATTGATTTTTCCTCACCTTCCACTGAGCGGTCGGCAGTCATTTTACCAGATTGGATTAGTTCATATACCTTCTCGGCATGGTTGAACTGCTCTTGAGTTACGAAACCTACATTTTTCACGTCCAGAGTGTGATAGTCTTGACCTGCAGCATTTTGATCACCGACGCCATGGACACTGTACACGCGGCTGAAACGTGGGCCACCATTTAGGCGAACCATAGAGTTCCATTTGCGTGAGCATTTGCCTTTGGACTTGGCCATAGAAATAACGATCTCTTGAGGATCTTGGCCTTCTTGAACCAATAGGCAGAAGTGCTGCGCCGTGTCCAGAATTTCCCATTCCTCAGGCTTGTCCTGTGCTTCTTTGGCTTCGTGTGCTTCGCGTTCTGTTGGATACGCGCCACCGAAACCGCCACCCAAATCTTGGTCACGCCACAAAAGGAATTCTTTCTTGAACGTCACTGGCACTACATTCACTGACTCGCCATAAAGCTCACGGGTAACAGAATTATATAGCATGCCTTCTTCTGCACCTGCAATATAAGCGGGGTCGTTCTTTTTGCGGCATTTTGACAGTGATTGCACCAATTCAAGGCGGGGTACAATGATATCGTCTGCGCCAACATCTTCTGAACCGCGAGTATCGTTCATCATACCTTTTAGGAAGTCAGGTACTGCGACCGCGTTTGCGTCTTGTGTTGCTACTTCGTTTGCTTTAGTCATCTCATAATCTCCGAGTTTATTGACTTGTTTCTTTGGTTAATTAATTCTGGCAGTTTATTTTGCCACCCTTGCCTAGGTGGTGTGCCGCCATTATATCACTGGCGGCACTGGCCTACAATACGATTTTAGTCTTCATATTGTTCGTCTGCGACAGGTGCTTCTGGCACTGGCTCCACAGATTTTTCAACTAAAGCATATTCACGAGGAGCAGAAACACGAGCAATATTTGCTTGCTTGAATTCACGGCCAGTAAATTCAACAGTGTAGCCCGCTTTCACTTTAGACACCACAACGATTTCATCTTCGTCAGTGATAACTTGAGTTGCTTTCAATTCTGGTTTTGCTGCAAACATTTCATCTGCTGCAACTAGGATTGCGTGAGCAAGGCCCAATTGGATTGCAGTAACTGTGCCTAATTTTGCGCGGATAGTAACTTGTGACATGATTGTGATCCTTATTTACGTGTGATTACAGCGCGTGTGAATACGCTAGTATTGAAAAGTTCTTCTGGGAGTTCCTCGCCGTTCTTCATCTTGTCTTTACAAAATGCTTTGAGCGAAGAGGCGTTGACAGTTTCTGTGATCAATCCATCATGTCCATTGTCACCAAGCCATTCATAAGCTGCTGCTTTGTTGTCGGCTTTGATCGATGCTCTGATGTCTGACTGCAGGTGAACTCGCCCGATTCCTTCAACCTTCAAGCCGTCAAGCTCTTGGGCCTCCATTAGTTCAGGAAGTTTCCCCTCTCTAATCCAATCGTAAGTCTTTTGCAGCGCAGATTTTGACTCACCTAATCCGTCGATGCTTCTGTTCAGTTGGTCTTGTAAACGTACCATATCTGACAGTTGCATTTTCCCGCTTAGAGAGTCTATCTTATCACGGGAGAACTCATCTGTCAATACCTGAGCCAATTCGATAGTCAGACGGAGCCTGCCCATGGTTTTGAGGTCTTCATAGGCCAATTGATTGATGATGCTTGCTGCGATGTCTTCCATGTGCCTTCTCCTTAGTCTGCCAAGTCCAAAACCATTCTCGGGTTGAAGCTTACTTCAACATAATCGCGGTCCATGGATTGATACCACAACGCCTTCACATATCCCTTTCGTCGTAATACCAGACTAAAGGCAAAGCTCATGATGATCGGGTTGCCACTTAGGATGATGTAGTCGCGATCTGGGTTAAAATTCGCTAAGCCACGGATAACATCTTCCAAAATGCGCTTATTTCGGATACTATGTTGTGATGGGCTGTATTCATCGGCAGTTAGAAACTTCACGATGCCGAATTTTTCGGCAGGGGTGTAGTTAATTCGGGGGTTCTCTTGAACCACATAAACTGTTGGGGGTGTTTGTGTCATCTCTGATCTCCTGTTTAATTTGGTGGGACTGAGGGGATTCGAACCCCCAGTGGGCTTTCGCCGTCCGATTATGAGTCGGGTGCATCCAACCTTAGTGCGTCAGTCCCATGACCTTGCGGTTTCGCTTGAATTTCACAAGCTCATCAGATGGGTTGTGGTGCTCATTATACCACAGTAATGAGCACCACACAATTCACATTTATTCGAAGATGTCTTCGAGTTTACCCATGGCGATACGCTCTTTCACGTAATTCGCCAGATCTTTCTTGTCCTTGATCGCCTTGATGATTTTGGTGTCAATAGTCTTGGTCCTCACCAAATCAACATATGACACGGCGTTCTTCTGGCCGATTCGGTGGTTTCGGTCCTCGGACTGCTGACGGTTCACCAATTTGAAGTCGTTGGAGTAATAAACTGTTAGCGTGGCGGTGTTCAAGGTCAGACCCGTCCCGCCAGTTTCAGCGTTGGCGATAAAGAATCGAGCACGGCCATCCAAGAAAGCCTGTTTCCCTTGCTGTCGGTCGTCGTTTGAAACCCCTCCATGGTATTCTACTACCGACCCCTCCCCATAGCGGCCTCGGAGAGCCTCGGAGATCATAGCGATCTCTTCCCTGTATCTGGCCCAAATGATGGTCGATGCTCCTGCAGATTCCTCCACCACATCAATTAACGCCGAGATTGACGGATTTTTCTCCACTGGTACAATTCGCGACAGTCTGCGGGTTTTTGTTTCTCCCGATTCATCCCAGTATGATACGAAACCGCCTGCGATCTGCTGCAGGGCTGAATACATGGTCAACACATTCTCGCAAATGAGTTCAATATCGTCGCCGTGGTGCTTGATAATGTCTTTCAGTGATGCAAAACGATTGCGCTTTATCTCATCGTATAATTTGCGCTGCTCCTTGCTCATCTCCACCTCTCGGATTTGGTAGGTCTTCGGCGGCAGATCTTTGATCACGTCCTCTTTCTTGACTTGGAATGTCCACGGCGTCACGAGGTCCATCAATTCGTCAGTATTGGTATAATCGACAATGGTCTTGGATTGGAACCCGCCCATGATGCAATATCGACCCCTGAACGAATAAAAATCACCGACCCCAATAATATCTGGGGATAGAAAATCAAACTGGCTGTAAAGGTCAGTATATCCCTGAGTGATCGGGGTTCCCGTCATCACCACTGGGAACTTGCATCGGCTTCTGATATCGGTGGCGTTGGTCGTTCGGTTCGATCGATGTGACTTGATATATTGAGATTCATCCACTGCAACGCCGCAGGTATGGGTGTTTACGAATTGACACAATGCTTTATATGCCTTCCCGTCCTTCTCCTTGGCACTAATGGACTCCATCCCCACAATCACAACTTTCAAACGTTCTTTGGTCCCCAGAATCCACTGGCCGAATTTCTTTTCAAAGTTGTGGATACCAGTGTCAATCACATAAGTGTCGTAATCTACTGGGCAATGGGTTTCGAACTCCCCGACCCAGTTGTGGCGAATGCCGTATGGGCAAAACACGATCAAGGCGTTGATCTGCTTACATAAGAATCGGGCCGACATACAATCAATCAGGGCCTTAGATTTCCCCGTACCCATCTCCATGAACAGAGCGGCCTGATTACGACCCCACATGAAATCTAGTGCATCCATCTGGTGCGGGAATGGGTTGGTCTTGAATTTGTACCACTGCGGGAATTTTTCCAGATTAGTCGGTTTATAGGTGATCGTCGCCACTTCACGCAGTTTATCTATGGCCCTGTCCGAAATCTGCAGAGATGGGAATTTGGTGAACCTGTCCAAGATGACCTGAGCATTGGCCCGAACTAATGGTGCGGTCCAACAGGCTTTGGTTTTATTCCATCGTCGGTTGGGCAATGCCCGTACAAGATCATTAAATGCTTTGTTGCAGTATACCAAAATTCGCCCTTCTTTTGGGTCGATCTTAACTTCTAAATCACTCATTAGAATTCACTCTTTATACTTAGTCGTTTGTAGTCAATCACGTTGTCTTCGGTCAGATGGAGAAACCATACTTTCACAGCTGATTTGTTGACTCGGATAGTACTGTGACCCACGCCCATGTCACGCATCGCTATCCAGAGATTTGCTCCCTTCAATTCCTCGAATCGCACCTTTTTCAAATGCTGTACGAAGTCTTGGCCACGGAAATATACTATCCGTTCTTGTTCGTTGTTCGGGTCCACCTGCACCACTGGGACGCCGTTTAACAGACCTTGGCGGTCTTCCTTGGTCTTCCCGTCGGACTTCAAATCCGCCTTTTGGATGAATGATTCCAGTTGTGAATGTACCAGACCTGTCGCACTTGCCTCTTCTGGGGCCTCCACCACTACAGCCGACTGCATCAACTGATGTAATTGGGCCTGCCATCGGTCATTTTTCATCGGCGGGATTAATCGGGTCAGTGCGTCCGCCACTGCTTCGCGGATTGCCCGATAATCCATTAATTGTGTGGTAGTCAGGTAGACCCCGACGTTATCCACAAACAGCCGCCATCTCACTGGATTGGTCAAATGCTTCTCCAGTACGCCGAATTCAGGCGGTTTGCCCATCTCCATCTCGCCCTTTTCATCGGGGGTGATACCATACTTTCGGGTCACGCAGACACTTGAATTGCAACTAGATCGGCAAGGCTCTTCCTTGCATTTGTATCGGTAGTCGCGACGGCTAGCACTTGTGATTGTCTTCTTGGCTTCGGCATGGGCCAACGGTTGATCAAATATCCTGCTGTTCAGGTCGAACGCTTTGTCGCGGTAGGTTTCGGGGTGCGACTGTTTCAGATAAATCACAATATTGTACAGTGCCTCATTTCGGTGGCCTGATGGTACTCCATTGGCAATCATCTTTTGTATACATGGCGGTGCTTCTGCGTGTTGGTCGTCACCTTTTTCCACGAGCATCGAGCCTGTGACGCGTCGTGCCTCGGCGAGATCGAGGAAGTACCCGAAAGACACCCGTTTGCCGCCCTCGACACAATATCGAAGCGCGTCTGGGTTCTCTACATCAAAGTTGCCAAGGTTAATCCAGTTTCCATTTTGTACGGATCCGTCACGGTCAACAATCAGGTGTTCTTGCTTTGGGAATACCTCACAACCGCCAAATCCGATCTGTTGCGCCCACTTCGCCAGAATGGTCCTCACTGTGGAGGCTTTCAAAGGCTCGGCCCCAAACAGATATAAGTGAATGCCGCCAGACTTTGATCGGCAGACAGTCAGAGGCAAATCAAGCTCTCGCACTGTTCGCTCGATCTCCACCAAATCAAGATCGGGGGCATCACCATGGGCGTCTAAATCCAATGCGCCAAACCAACAATATCCGTCATCCATGATCGGCACTACACCCATGCCTTCAATCCCCTCCACATGGTCTTGGAAGTCTTGAAGGGTCGGCGCTCGATGCAGCGTTTCCATTCCACGCGCTTTAATTTTGTGTGTCCCGTAGTCCTTCCCGTTCGGGTAGAATTTCCCGAATGTTCTGTCGTTGCCCTTAAAAAGCTTGGCAAACCGTTCCACGTCATTCATATCCACCATTTAATGGCTCCATTTGGTTGTATCTCTAATCTCGGCAGTTATTAAAACACGACCACAAATTCTGGTCAATTCTCTTTTCACACGTGTAGAAGCCGAAAATCATGTTATCACAGACAGACAGACGGGCCTAGGCTGTAAGTATAACACGTGTTACCCCGTTCGCTATAGGTATCTTCGGAGAGGTAACAGTGAAAGCCCGCGTCGGACGGGGCCTGTGATACTGGTGTTTGCGTTGTTACCCCGTTACCTTGCTATCTGAATATTGTCCGTCGGCGACAGTTTCCGCTCTTACACGTGCGCAGATAACGCATACACACCTTTTGCGCAACGGGAGACTCTTCCTTGGACTCTGAGGGCGTCCGCTATACTAGTAGCATCCGCCCCGCCCGAAAGCAAGACGGATACCAGTCCGTTGCACGGGGATATATCAGACAACTGCAGGGATGGTTATCTGTGGAGCGACCGCTATTTCATCGCCCCAAATATCATATGCCGCTACTCTCACATACTGGGCAGGATGCTTCCCGCTACCGTCCAGATTGACCACATGTGACACTCCTAGGGAAATACCATCAAACTGCAAATTTGACTCTGATGGAGTAAAACCATTTGTACCACTAACAAACACCTTATACCCTGCCAAATCTGTAGGAGGATTAGGATTGGCCCAACTGATTCGGTAGACTTTGTATGTCGGCACGGTAGAAGACAGTACTTGTGACACATCAATAGGAGCCAACGGCACTGGGTTAGTGACAAAAATGCTCGAAGAATCTGATTCACCAAATGCGTTCATGGCATATACCCTCACCACATACTCGCGACCGATTTTGTTATCGGTCTTGGCCATTTCATAGGTATAAGTGAAATTAGGCACGTATGAACTGACTTGCCTGCACAGGGTGGAACCCAGATACACTTCGATCTTATATTGGTCAGCCGTCACCACACTGTTCCAATCCAATGAGAAGCCCGTGCCGACAAATGGTTGGGTTATTCTGATGTCGCCGACTGATTGAGGTTTACCCATGGCGTCACCTACAACGCCCTGCCATGTTGCCCAAGGACCGCGCCCAGTCCCGATACCTGCGACCCTTAAATACAAATCTCCCTTGAACACTTGCATTTGCCAACTTGTCGTGTTGATGTTCACCACTGGCGTCCAAAATTCGCCATCTTGTGACTGTTCCAGAACATATGACGTTGCCCCCAATGCAGGGTCCCATGATACACTAATTGAATCTGGCAACTCTGGGATTTTCACCACGTTGACATTTCGAACGATCGGCAAATCGGGGAGGGCGATCACGTCATCTAGATCAATCGGCGGGGCCGTGTCGCCGTCATGTGAGAACACTATAGGGTCATAATTTGTACAGTTAATCTGGACCACTTCACCACCTTCTGGCGATATTTCCTCCACAATGCACAATCGGGCGAAGGTGGTCGAACCTCCAAACGACACAATTGGCGGTTCCCTATCCCCTCCTTTGATCGTAACATTTAGGGGAACTGCCAATGCCAACATATTGTCGCTCGTTCCACGTGAAACTGGGTAAGGGCCATAACCGACCCCATTATCGCCTCGGACCATGATGTAATGCTGTTGACCAAGTACCCAATCAAAATCATCTTCCACCACCACCAAATTATCGTAAATCTCTATGATCACGGATGCCTGACCAAATGACGGTATCGGATACTGCACTGCGATCAAATCCCCGTACATCGGGAGAATACCTTCAAGTCCAGTTTTGAATTTTATCGCTTCCCTCTTATAAATACGGCTCATGGCGATGTGCATACCATCACGGTATGCCACGTTCCTGTCAGTACACCCCACCAAATCGATTTTTTCAGGATTCAACCCGTCAGATTCAATGGCCCTGCAGCTTATCGACTCCTGTAAATATGTAACTGGGTCGATGTAAGTCATCTCTACGGAATCCGATTCTGTCGGGTCCCACATCGAAATCTCCCACTCAAATGAGCCTTCAATTATGTTATCGGCAGTGAATACGCCTTGTGGGATGGTTTTTGGCTTCTCCCTGACCATGGTAATCATTGTGCCGTTGATTGTTGCTCTAGCTCTGGCGACCTTGGCCACAGTATTTAAGGCCTCCCAGACAGTGGTTTTCGACTTCAATATTCCATCAAAATATCGGCCTTCTGACGCCAATTCACCATCTAGACGTTCCAATTCTGCGACATCAATGTATGATTCTGGCAAGTTGGCCCCATAAATTGGATTGGTTACGATATCATAAAAGGCCCAAGCGATTGAACGGGTCGGCACTTTCGGCGACCATATATCATTTGATCGCGTTTTTAAAAGCCTAGTACAATCCACATTAATTCGGGCCGAGGAGTCATTATTTAGATTATTAGTTGCTTTTGCTTTGACTGCCAGTAATGTTACATCGCCATATGTAGAGTTGTCTGGGATAATCGATCGAACCGCGTCCCATTTCAGTGTATTACCTGCCCTATATGAGGTGTCTTTATTGTTGGTTCTTTTTCCTCGGACTTGGTAGCGGCCTTCTGGCACTTGGGTTGCTATGGTAAAACGTTGTGGCGTTGTGGTGGACAGAGTCCTGTTCCATGAGAACAGAGGCTGCCAGTCGCCGACTGGATTACTAGCGTCATCAATGGACCTGTATTCAAACTGGCAACTGACAGTTCTTCGATTCAGTCCCTTGTCACCCGTATAATACAGCCCGTTCGGCAGAGTGATATCGACTTCGATTTTTTTGGTTCTTCGGTTCGGCGAAACCACCGTGAACGGACCCGCAACCGCATAATCCGCTTCATTTGGACCAAATAACTCGATATCTCTGACTTCTGGCGATGTTTCGACGTTGGTTTCGACTAATGTCACTGGCTGATTTGGGGGAATAATTTCATATTCAACATCAGAATAGTTGCCTATTGTGGTGTCTTCAATAAATATCTGGTTGATTTGGTATTCACCCTGACCGATACAGAACAGTTGGTACAGCCATTGATCGTTGCCAATATACCTGTTAAACGGCTTTGAGGCATATGTGCACCAAACACGGTTGCGGCCGTAATTGACCTCAATAGGCTCCATTAACCTGAAATCATTCTTTTGGCCAGATAAATTATAGGTTGGGTCAGGGGCGGGAGCATCGAATCCGCCCATGTTCTTCATTTGGCTCATAGCATACAAGCTTACGCCCAGAGAGATTACAGCCACAATCGCGACAAAAATCGTGATAGGCTCGGCCGACAAGGTGACAATCCCCATGATGTCGGGTTCTTTCAGGATAACAGTATCCCATTCCGCCCTCATTACGCTTCGACCGTTCACAACTACAATCGTCGGCGATGTAAACTCTTTGAAGCTCTCGGAATAAAGCTCTTTTAAGGCCGCCCTGATCGTCTGGCCACCCCCCACGGCCCGTTCATCGACATTGAACGGCTGCATCGGGTTTTTAACAATTCTTACTAAAGCCACGGCATTTCCTTATTATCATAAAATTCAATTTTCTCATAACCTAAAGTCAGAGTCTTCTGGACCGATGTACCTAATACCCCGCGCCCCTCTACGCAATGAAACACTGTGCCGTCTGCATAAATACCCACATGGTACGCATGCCCATATTTAAACATCACACACAAACACCCGTCTGCGGGCGATTCACGTGGAACCCAGTTGGTGTCGTGCACCTTTTTCTCTTCGACAATAGAAACGAGGGCTTTACGTCGTTCCGTGAATTCGGAGCCATATGGGAAATCGGGGGCTGACGTCCATCCGATATCCTTCCATACTGACACGACTAGGCCCCAACAGTCGTAACCGTCAGGGCCTCTTCCCAAGGCCACCCAAGGACGGCCCAGTTTTTTGGTGATTGAATCACCTAAGATTTTTAAATCGACGTGGCGTGTAATAGTCGTTTGGGAACCTTTTGTTAACAATGTCGGCATATGTCGCCCTACCTGAAACTTGTGCTGTCGTTATTAAAGCACTCGTAAGGGTCAGTGTCAATGGCGGTGACATTTGAGGTTTGGTCACATCTTTTGCTAAATACGGCCTATATACTAAAGTCACTGGTTTCAAACTGCCCCTAACAGATTCCAGATATTCGGCCACGTGGTTGTTGGTATTATCGATTGCCACATCCAACGACTGCGCCCCAGTGTCTGATGACTTGGGCAATTTGAAGTCAAACGCCAACGGCTGAAAATCAACCCATTGCCCAGTTTCCAGACACGCTGTAAATTCGATCTGGTCGCGCACAATGAATATAGATTCTTTGTCTGGATGCCCAATTTCCAAAGTGTCCACCAAGGTTTCCCCTGATGGACAGATAGAATAGGCTTCACGGATTGCTTCATCATATTGGTTATTAGACACTCTTATTTACTCCTGTTCACAATATGGATTTCATCATTTGTCACTCCATTCCCTAATTTTTGGCGATAAAAACCCCGACCTTATTTAAGGTCGGGGTTGGATGTGGTTTGTTGAGTTAAAAGATTACCCAGCTCTTTAATACAGCACGAACTGGCATATAGGGTTGCACATTTGACTCAGAATCAACAAACCATCCAAGGTGTGTGAATGTGGTTAATGCTGTTTTTGATACTGTGTACAAGACAGTCCATGCATAAGAATCGGTTGATACAGAATAAATAATGTTGCTTCCAGACACCTGAATTTTAAACCACAACTTTTCAGGATTTTTGAAAGGTATGTTAATCAAATCAGCAGAAAAAGCGGTATAGAGACTATAGTTTGAAACCGTCAATCTTCCAGATCCGAAAATTTGCACAGCTTGGTGAGCGCCAGATGCTGAGTTAAAGGCGCACAAACCAAAACGGTTCGTATTATTAAAAACTAATCCTTGCAAACAAGCGATGAGCGTAAAGTCTCCAGATGGAATAGAAACACCTAAGATTGATGGATTTGGTGTGTCTGTTGCAGTTCCCCTAGATGGCTGATTTAGTACAGTTTCACCAGAATTGAACTCTTGATAACTCGTTCCCGCAAGTTTGTTAAACCATGTGAATCGGTTGTTACTTGGGATTGTTCTACTTACATTATCTTCACCACGAATGGTCAAATCACCGTAGTTTGAAATAGTGTCTGAAGTTGTATTCTTCAGAATAACTTTCGTACCCGCACCAACAAACAGGCTAGCAAATGAAGTCTGTCCATAATCAAGAGATGTGTTCTCAATCACACAGTCAGTTTTTAACAATGCAATGTTGGTTGCTTCTGTTGTAATGTTTGAACCATTTGCACTTGTACGTAAGATTGAGCCACGAACATGCAGTCCGTAAATATCTTTAACACGCAGTCCGCCACAACTGAAAGCAGGCGATAACAAAGTATCAAGGAATACTCGATCCAGATGCACATCACAGTTTTGTGGATTAGTTGGGCTACCTTGCAGGTCAATACCGTAACCTGTCTGACAACCAATATCCAAAACGCAGTTAGTAATTAAAACCGTGCGCCATGTTTCACCTGTGATTTTTAGGAACTTAGATCGATTTCCAAAGGCTTCACCACCTAGCACATCTACGTTCTGAATATTAATGTTAGATGTGTTATTACCGATGAATGCACAAGCTGATTCGTTTAATGTAGTTTCAAATAGTAAGTCACTGAATGTTGTGAACTGTTGCAAAGCAAACGTACCAGTCGAGAAAGCATCAAGAAAACGTGTTGAAGTCTTATTCTCACCGACAATCGCTACCCAAGTCTTAGCCTGTAGTGTAACTGTGGTGTGATAACTACCAGATGGAAAGAACAATGTCTGTCTTGTGTCGCTTGTCGCAATAGTCGCTAAAGCATCAATAGCGCGTTGAATAGATGCAGTATCATCTGCAACTCCATCGCCCAAAGCCCCGAACATTTGTGGAGTAATAACAGCATCATCAAGAACACGAACCCAGCCGCTAATAGTTAGGCCATAGTCATTAACTAAAGCTTTGGTACTGTCATAAATGAATGTGCCGCCACCCTTGTTTTTGCCAACTAAATAAGATTTAACAAAAACACGATCACCAGTTTGCGGTGAAACAATGGCAAGCATGTCAGCGACACTGTTCAAGCCGTTGTTGAATGCAGCCTGATTTGTATTTGTGTTGCTCTGCGCTAAATTAATTGCGGCTTGCGCATCATTAATCCCCTGCTGCGTTTTTCCACTTGCGTCAGCAATAAGTTGAGCAGTCCAACCATTTGCTCCCGCTCCTGCTGCTGCTGCAATATCAATTGCGTCATTTATATCTGTAACGATTGATCTCAGCCATTTAGATATAGTAGGCTTTACTATATCATCTAAAATTACGTCCTGATCGTCACCACCAAATATAATAGTATTTAAGTCTTTGACGAGTTTTTCAAATTCCGTTATTAATGAACTATTGCTCATGCTTAAAATTCCTGTCGTAGTATTTGTTCAATAAGTTTGTGAAATCCTGAATCGGTGCTCCCAAAAAACCTTCCAATACGTCGGATTCATTCCCTCTAGGATATGGGAATATCACACATGGGACAGAAACACGCCAGTTACATTCTTCATGTGAGAAACTCGGATCTTCAACAAATTGTACCACATGATTCCCAGTTTGTAAAGTACCGCCTGAACACATTTCTAATTGAAATTGTACAGTCCCGTCGTTTAATTCTAGTCTGTGCCATGCTTCGAATAAGTCATATTCTTCGGGTGTGAATAACCATTCTAACGTTACAGTCTTTACAGATGTTCTACCTATCCTCCTGCGTCTACGTCTACCACTGGTAAAAGTAGTAGTTTGGGTCGGTGTAGTATGGCCGCCACTAAAATTGGATTGCGGTAACGGCAATACGCCTGGATATTCGGCTATAGTTTCAAAACTCATATTCCTGACCTCCTTAATCCAAATGAGCCTTGCATTGCCTTAGTCACGTCGCCCTCCCCTCTTGAAATGCCGCCCGCGATCGCTTTCTCGGCTCTTGCCACTACTTCTTTGATAACCATTTCAATATCGCCATTCGCATTTTGCGATGTTTCCACTTTCACAGGGGCATTATTGTGAACAGTCACATTTACTTGATTCCCTGTTCCACGTGAACCCATCATGCCTGCAGTCTGTTGACGTGATGTTACAATAGCGGGTCCTTTTACTAATTCTGGGCCTCGTTCGCCTACGATACCATATTTGCCAGATGGGACCATGCCGCCACGATCGAACAGACCCGCTATACTTGTACCGATAACAGTACCGATGCCCGCATAACCCAAAGCACGTACGGCCATAGATAGAGGAGGACCCGCAATTGGACCCAACTCAAGGGCCTTGGCCGCACCCATCTCGGTAGCAATAATCATTTGCGGGATTGCCGCAGCCTTTTGGGCCATGATCATTGCTTTATACAGGAAGTTGGATTCTTTACCTGCATCGGCCAACATCCCAGTGATTTCACTCAGACCCGTCGACATCGCACTGGAGATAGTATCCACTTGGCTCAACGTCATATAATTGAGGTTCGCTTTGTGCTGCTCCGCCAACTTGGTGGTTAATTCGCCCTTTTCCGTTTCTGTCAGTTTTGTGGCAGACAGAATTGCTTGGCGACGACGTTCATATGAATTGATGATTTCTTGCTCTTCTGAGATCAAACCTTCCATCAACGACTGGCGTGACTGCTCACGACGGTCCGCCAATTCCTGCTGCTCTTTATCATACATCTCTTTAGACTTAGACATCATTGTGCCTTTGTCCTCTTGAGATGCATAACGTTCGATAACCCTGTTCCTTTCAGCGTAAGATTGTTCGATAATCTGCTCTTCGGTCATCATCGTTTTTTGCAAGCTTGCTAATTCGCCCGTGGTCCTCAGACTATGGAGATCATCTGCATATTTTTCCTCAGAACGCTTCATCAATTCACTACGCTGCGCACTACCTTCCGCCGTGGACTTCATGATAATATCATTGCGAGCCTTATACTCACGTTCGGCCGTTTCAGTACCAGTTTCTAAGGACTCTTTAAGACGTTCGAATTCTTGTAATGCCCTCTCGCGTTCGCGTTCCGCTTCACGGGCCGCCTTGTCCGCCTCCTGCTTCGCCTTGTCTGCAGCTTTTTTGGCTTCGTTTGATGCCTTTTTCCCGCCCTTTTTATCGTCCTTGCCATCCGTTGCTTTGGGGGCTTTAATCGCATACTTTGCCAAGCGGTCTTCACTAGATTTAACAGCTTTTGAGCCTTTGAGCCTTTCAGCAGTTAATTTCTTGGCCTCGGCGATCGCTGCTTGGGTCTTCTGCCTAAATGCCCCATATTCTTCTCTAGTGGCCTGTATCGACGCCTCTTTAGACTCTTTGATGATTCCTAGGTTGGTTCTAAGTCCTTGTGCTGCGCCTTTAATACTAACATCATCAAATGGATTTAACGCAGCCCTGATCGCTTGACCGTGTGCTACCATCTTGTCAACAAATGCAGCGACCACAACCGTCGCCTGTTGAATATAATATCGACATGCATTTGGGATAGACATGAATCCATCTGCAATATAGGCAATTACGCCCATCACAGCGTCGCCATGGTTGGCCCACACTTCACTCATCCATGCGCCAACGGTTTGTGCCATCTGGGACATATCAGAGAATGTGCCTTCGAAGTAGGTCCCGATCACGTCGAGATATGCTTCGATTTCGCCCGATGCTAACATACCAGTAATCGTGTTAATACCGTCCGTAGCAAAGGAAATGCCATCCGAGATGGCCTCATCGAACCCCATCTGTCCGACAGTGTACCACATATTCTCCCATGCGGAACCCATGGCACTAATCGCGCCACCTAGAGTCTTAGATTGGGCCTCCATGGCATCGCCAAAATTGGTTTCCCCCAATTCAATCAGATACTTTTCGATCTCTTCCGCGCTGTTTTTTACTTCGGTTTCAACTCCACGGAATGTGAAGATAATATTATCCCCTTCTGCCTTGGATTTAATACCGAATTCTTTCAGGCGTTCAAATTCGCCAGTTACGGCATCGGCCACGGCTTCAACCATCTGGCTGATGTCTTTACGCATTGCGGACGCAGTGTTACCATATGATTTTAATGCCCGCTCAGAGGGAGTCAGGCCGTAGTTGACCAACTGGGTGAATGCAGCGGTAACTTTCTCAATATCATATGGAGTATTCGATGCGAAGTCCTGCAGAATTTTGAAGACTTCTTGGGCTTCTGTTGCAGAACCCACGGCGGTTGAAATCCCCGCTTGGAGGGATTCAAACTTTACCGTAGCATCTTTGATCTGCATAGCGGCATAACCAATCCCTGCAATGGCAGCAGTGGCGAGAGCTGCGGCCCCCGCCACCTTTTTCAATGCAGAAGTGGCAGAACTCCCTGAGGAGTTCACACTGTCTATTTCGCCGATTACTTTTTTCGCGCCTTGGCTTGAGAACCTAATTACCAAGTCAGCCAAATCAGCCATATAATGTGCTCCAGTGTATTCGGTCTAGTGCCATCAGGGCCTCGGCTTCGTATGGCTTTAGGTTCGTGCAGGTCATTTCGGACCACGCTTTTAACTCTGTCCATGTCAATCGACTTGAGCCTTGGACCTGATGAAACCAGTCCATCAAGTGGGATAATTCAGGCTCAAGTTTAGGCAAATTGGCCAATTGTTTCGGCACTTTGCCCGTCTGTTCTTGGACCTGTTTTAAATGTTGTCTTGTGGATCTTTTTGATCCTTTTGGGATTCGGTCGAGTTCGAAGTCGGCTCTTGCGTACTCGAAGAGCCGATCGATGGCTTGCCGAAAAAAAGCGAGTCATTCACCACCGCCTTATCGACCAATTCCATGATTTGAGGAGCATTGAACAAGAGTTTCTGCACGTTCTTTTGATTGAACTCGACGTCAAAAGACCACCCGACGACCAACGACGAAACGAATTTGATCTCGATCTCGCGCATGGCCTTTGCCCGTTTTACTTTGTCGTCATGGTATTTAGATGCCGCTTGCACAGCTTCGCGTTTCATCTCTGCCTCTTGCGTTCGGAATTCATCCGACCACTTTCCTAGAATTACTAAATGGTCGCCCGACGGCATGCCATTTGGTAGAGGTAGAGGCAGTTCGATACCTTTGTTCGATATGTCCCGTGTAAAAAACTTGTCCAATGACATCTTTAAGCTCCCGCTTTACGTGTGATTTTGAGAGTACCTAGGATAGATGGGTCGTACGATGCAGTAAATGGCATCGATAACGTGATCGGACCCTCGCCGCCCACGTCTGGTTGGCCGCCAGTAAACTTGATCTTAGGTAGCAAGAAAGTATACTGGTTGTCTGGCATGCCGTCAGTGACAGTGATCTCCAGAGAAGACGCCTCTTCCCGTAGGTATTTGCCGATGAGTGTAGCATCTTCAAAATACGCCGTCAATGTACCCGACACCTTAAACTTGCCGATGGACTGCTTGACAGACTTCTTAGAACCCACCACATAACGCGGGGCGATACCATTTTCGACCGAAAGTTCGATTTCAGTGACTACCGCAGATTCCACGCCGCCTTCTTTAATTGAACCACTAAATGAATCCATCGGCTCGGTGGTTGAAGGCCCCACAAAAGTTGCGCCAGTCGGAACGGTCGAACTTGGCTCTAATTGATTAGCACCTACGATACCGAAATTGACAGTTACAATTGCTTCTGTACTGATCGATAACGTCATTGTGTTATATTCGCAGCCCACATATGTGAAGTACGGGAGCTTGCTGCTGTCTAGGTCTTTGAAATTACGGAATAATGAGAATGAGCGGCGAACCACGCCATTCACCAAAGCATCCGCGTTCCAAGTACCACACAATAGTGCCTCTAATTGGTCGTCAAGACTACCGAATGATAACTCGGATACGATTTCGCCGCCTACTGATCGCGTACCGTGACGAAGGTCGGTTTGGTTTCGATCATCACGCAGTTCTTCTGACTGAATCGTATTGATCGCTGTTGCCAGTGTTGTAGTATTGTGACGAATTACCTTAAATGCGGGTGTCGCAGGAAGTTCGCCGTATACTGTTTCCAGTGCTTGTGCCATGCTGTGGCGTGAACCGTCTGCCATGGTCTATACTCCTCTTTTGATTCGACTATACCAATAGATTGAAACGGGTGTCACCCACCATTGGTCTTTTCTGTAACTCGGTTCTTCACACGTTTTGCGTATTGTAACCACAGTATCATTATACCAGATTTTGTGGCCTGCCTTGAAGATACCCTCCAATATTGCAACTTTTTCCTTCGCTTCGGCGACGCCTTGGCCGAACGTCGTTTTGACGTCCACCTGAATTAGTCCCTCATGGTTATCTGTTCCACGTGAACCCATGGTGGCGGGTGCTGCGTCCGATGGCATCCAGTGGAGTTCCACGTGGAACCCGTCTTGCAAACCGTCCTCCGTCATATTTGGGACCAGTACTTTATCTCCCCCAAATAATTCAATCACGGCCCCAGTTAAGGCCTCTTGGATGTAATTGCGGCCCTTCATTGTTCATTCCTCACTACTCTGGCAATCCTGTCCACACGAGCATCCCAGTTTGCCATATTGCGTCTGACCATGCCTTGCGGGGCCTTTTCTCTAGAATGGCCGTATTCGATTGGGACGGCATACGGTAAATTGTTACAGAACACCAAGGCTTGATCGTATTGAAGCGGGGCGATGATTGCCGTAATGCGTCCAATTGTGGCCATCCCAGTTTTGTCAAGTAGATCAAGTTGACCACTAGGTTGATCGTTGATCCCCGCCTGCCAGTTACCCCTTAATCGACCTTCATCAACTGGGGTGTCCATGATGATGTCTTTCGTGGTTTCCATCACTGCAATTCGATATACCTTAGTCATCTTCTTTTCAGTGAGGCCCCTCAACCTGCGCATATCCCGTTCCCAACTGCTCATTACTTCCTCACTTGCAAAGTGTAAGTTAATGGTACACCTGCGGGTTCTGATGCCTGAACGTGAACGATGTTCCATGTGGAACCTGCAACATTAATAGAATCACCGATTTCTGGCTTGATTCTAGGGTCTAGGGTGATTTTTCGGTCGCCCTGCAGTATGGTTTGACCATCAATTAATTTAGTGTTATATTCCGTTATCACAGCTTTCACTGTATGTACGCTATAACCTGATTTTGTCACCGTCCCTGCAACCTTGTCCCGTACAGAAACGCCACCCTTTGTGAGGATGGCGTCTGTTCCGAACTTGGTCAACAGTCTGACGGCCGTTTGCGCCATCTTACTGTAAAATGCACTCATGCACGACTCACCTTTAATAGTCCTATGGAACCTGTTGAATAAAATTTGGACAGGAGTGCCTCGGCCTGTGTAAAAATGGCGTACGGACTGGACAGATTAGCGTCATAACTGACATCAACCGCACCCTCCACACGTTCACGGGCGATCACTTTCCCATCAAGGGTGGGCATCAAATCCTGCGAATTAGCATCATAAGCCAGTTGGCATACTGCCATTTTAACAAGTTTCGGCACAGAAGTCTTGGCGACCTCTTCCCCGTCCAAATGAACCCCCTCGCGGGGGAACTTCAATGCTTGATCAACGTGGGTCTTTGAACCACGATAATCTTTGCTTTCAACATAATCCATGGCCCTGATGATTAAAGCAACTGGATTTGCGCCCCCAGGTAAACTAAGGCCGCGAACCGATAGATAGTCGGTCAATTCCTGTTCAGATACGTATGAATTTGCGTTTGCAACCCCTGTACCGTCTTCCACAATCAAAGCCATGTCTTAAATCCTTATGCAGTAGGGTCGGTTAGCGTCTGGTCGGAACCCGCAGATGCGGCTGCCTGACCTGCGGCTGCAGTTTTGTCGCCACCTTCGCCCGTTCCTTCGCTTGCGTCAACGTGCTCTTTGTAGTGATCTGGGACAGCACCTTTGTATTCGTCTGCCGCTTCAACGTCCCCTTCGATAGCATACAGAGAGACATCACGAAGTTGGTAGCGATTTTTACGAGCGTAATTCTTAAGACCTTCCAAACCGCCATGCTTCTTGACCTCTGCAGGGCCATAGAAATAAATGATCTTCTTCATTCTTAATCTCCAAAAGGAATCGGGGCTTTCGCCCCTATCCATTATTTAGTACGGACGATGATGCCGCCAGTGTCTTTGATGGAAGTAGCAACTTTATCCCAGTTAGCCGCAGTGCCTAGGGCAACGTGAGTTGGGGCTTTGCCGCCAGTCGCTACATCGTACGCGTAACCATTCACGCCAATGTTGTACGACCATTCCGCTTGGTATTGACGACCGATGTTGTTCTGGCCAGTCGTTTCAACTGTCACAGCATCGAAATCGCCGTTCTGTTCGATCAAGATCGCGCCAGAAGCCAGACCAAGTGTGTCATGGGTCAGAGTTCCACCCGCGCCATTCACCAGAACTGGGGCATCGGTGATGACGATCGGGCGGCCGAATGCGTCCTGCTTCACATTTACAGTGCCAAACGTGTAAAGTTGCTCGGCGTTTCCTAATGCATTGTCATATAAATCAAACAATGGGCTAGAATGCGCTACCCAGACTTGGATATCCGTCGAGCGATCACCAAAGATACGTTGTCCCGCGTTAAACGCTTTTTGGGTCATTGTACCTGCGCCAACTGCAGAATGGTCATACACTGCACCACCTGCTGCGAACGCTGCTTTACCCGCAGAAAGACCCGCGTGTAACATGTCCTGCATGGTATCACCTGCAAGTTGCTGACCAATAACCGCGCCTGCTTCTTCTGGTGATTTTTGAATCCAACGTAACATAGACGGCGGAATGTTGATTGGTGGAGTACCTGCACCAACTTTGATGGTGTTTTCAACCAATTGGCGGAGATCTTTGGCTGCCACTGCGCCAGTGGCGTACGGGTTGCGGTTACGCACCAGACCCTGAATTTTAGCCCAGAATGCTGCTTCGCTCACGTCACCTACATTACGTGCAGTACGCAGGATGATCGCGCCATTGGTAGCAGCGTTGAACAGGTTGACCTGTTGGTCCAATACTTCTGATGAAGTTCTGTAAACCCAGTCATTAAATACTTGTAAATCGGATAGTGCCATTAGATGGACTCCTTAGCTTTGATTGCGGCCACAAGGTCAGCGGGGCTAGCTTTGGCTAGGTTGATTTCCCGCCCGCCTTGATTTTGATTGTTCTGTTGTTGGAAGTTCGGAGAACCTGCACCGCCATTGGCTTTTGATACTTTCAGAATCGCTTTAAAGTCTGGGCTTTCCGATAATTCTTTTTTGAATTCATCCACAGTCAGCGCCGTTGGTTTGCCTTCCGCATCAAGAATGCGAGTTACAAACTTGCCGTCCACCTCTTCAACGCCTAAACGAGATTTGATATGGGGCATCGCCAAATTCGGTGACGTGAACAAATCCGTTGCTAAGGAAGTAGCAACGCCATCAATCGCAGTAGTTTGGACATGCGACTTGAGGGTACTGACCTGACCAAGCAATTCCTGCTCACGTTGGTCGTACTTCTTTTGCCAAGATTTCTCGATAGCATCGACATCGCCTTTTTTCTTATTGTTGTCGTCGTCTTCTTCTGCCTTTTTCGCCTCTAATTCACGAAGCTTGCGCTCTGCTTCTTTACGAGCGTTTTTTTCGTGGTCACGCGCACTGCGCATTCCCTCGGCAGGGTCGTCATCGAGTTTCAACACGAATTCATCGCCGTCTGCAACATACAGACTACGAAGATTTTCAGCGACTTCATCAAGACTTTTAATGCGATACTTCATTGGTTGCTCCTAGGTCACAGACCTTGTTATTGTTGTCCGCCCCTATCACAGATTGGCTCTCTCAAATACCTCAGGCATCTTAGCCCGCATTTCATCGAGTGTTAGCGGTTCAAAATCCCTGCCCAAATTTAATCGGGCGAATTCATCTGCACTTATCCCGCCGTCCCTAAACAGTTTTGCTCTGGTTGGCCCCAGTGCCGTTTCTTGGAACTGGGTCGGCTGCGTCTTCAACCATTCATAATACGTCAGGTCCTGTTTTACGTAACCGTCCTTGCTCGACCTTGTTTTGGCCTCGTCAGGATTTAAGTACTTGGTTTTGATCAACGGCACAGTCGTCGATCGACAGTTTGGATGGAGCGGGGGGATTGGTCCCTTTCCTATCTCAAACTTCATACCATCGAGTGATCTGCATCTAATTGTGGTTCGCCCGTCGAGCGTTGCAACAATCGCATATCCATCGAATATGTCGGAATTTTGTTCCCAAGTTGCCATTCGAGCAGTGTTTGCAACATGCTGTACACTAGTTCGGATGATTGTTCTTGCGTTCGTGTCGTTCCGACCCAAAACACCATCTTTGTAATTCTTGGCTTTCGTTCCTCTGATCGATGTCAGAATCTGGGAGTTGGTCTTGCCTTCGTAAAAGCCGTTCCTCACTACCTTCTCTACTGCCCTGATCTCATTGGTTGCCCAAGTATTGACAAAGGTGCTTAAGAGTTCGCCAGTCGCATTGATGGGTCTTGCGGCCGCCATACTAAATGCTATGGTTGCCGTTGGTGGTTCGATTGTAACACCTTGTACACGTTCTGTCAAGGCATCTACCTCGAACAGATAACCGTCCTGTGCTACTTGTTTTAAATCCTTCTCGAATCCCTTATAAAAAGACCTGTAGACTTTCAGTTGGGCCTTTTCCAGAGATTTGATCAAGTCATTTAATTGTTTGACAGAGGTTGTGTCACTAAGCCTACCGTCTTCCAAACGCGAGAGGAGATCACGAATTGCTGCGTCGATCTCCAACAGGGTTTTTTCACGATAGACTTTATGTAGACCCGACTTCATCCGCTCCAGTAATACTTGGTGGCGGGTCAGCAGGTCTACTAAAGAAATCGCCATTATTCGGTATCCTCATCTTTTTCCGCAGGAGGGTCGTTCGGGTCGTTCGGGTCGTTCGGGTCGTCCGATTTGCCGATTCGGGTGATGTCGAGCTTGAGCGGATCCTCAAGCTCATTTTCTGCCCTCATCTCATCATCGTCTTGGTATCCTCGGCCACCTTTCTTGACCTGCCAACGCATTTCAGTGAAGCTGATAGCATTCGATTGCCACGCACTGATCAGAGCGGTCAACTCTTCTGGTGACATCTTAGCCACATCGAAATCAGTGTTAAGCTCATATTCGACTTCTTCCGTAACTCCCAGAAATTCCGCACACCATTTTAACGCCTTAGTATAGGCATCGGATACGTTTCTAGATACCCTTGACAAAACACTATTTTGTGAGTATGCCTCCATAGACACCTCCCCCAATGTGCGCTCTGTTTTATCCGAATCAATGAGCTTGGCCCCCAATGCCACCATCAGACGCTCTTTCTGGTCCATTGCCTCTTTGATCATGGTATTTGGTTGGGCCTGCAGCAATACTGGAGTTGCACCCGTCGGCAGTGGAACGGCAGAACGGGAACCGATAGTGACTGCGCCATCAAGCACATTCTTGACCCAATGTTCTGTCATGCCAGACATGAATAGTGTCGGTTGGCCACAGATGAAACATGATTCTTCATAATCGGCCGAATTGCGGAAATGGGCGATGTTCTGTTCCACGATGTCACGCATCGGCGGCGGGTCCACAGTGAAATCGTTGTTCATTGAACCGATGATGCTGAACGGGATTTCATCAAATGTTGTGCCGTCTGCCTTTGTAGGTGCGACCCAAGGGCCTTGCAACAATTCTCCGTTGCGTTCAATCCAGATGCACTGATAATAGACGCCATTGAAGAGGCGCAATTCACGCCAAACATGGTCACGCAGGACTTCATATCCGTCATCTTCCATGTCCATTTCTTCATGGACCACTACCAAAGTTGTCTGCTTGCGACCATTAATCCATTTTTCGCGCCAGTTGATAATGTCCTCTGCCTTATAGTATCGGACATATGGCCGTGACTCTCCCCTTGCTACGTCTTCGGCTGTAGAACCCGTCCCGCTACTAATATGGGTATAATCAACGAAAAGGCCGCCACGGCCCAAAGAAAGGCCATCCAGACATGCATCTCGGGCCTGTTGGTTGATACTGGTTCCCGCCCCATCCGCATCTTCCAACACCATGTCAAATGTGTTTTTAGGTCCTGTATATACTGGGTCACGGGCGAAAATCTGGCCCAACATGCCGTCCACAGTGGACGCAGTGGCCCCATACCAAACGGCGCGAGTAATGTAGTCCTTGAATCGTTGCGCACCTTCCTTGGTTTCCGCCGTGGTTTTGTCTGGGTGCGGAACGTAGTCTTTAGCGTTGGCCCGCATGGCCTCTGCCCCGAGAATGGCGATACGAATCGACCGCCACATGGCGGCCATTTTCTTCAACTCTTCACGGATGTACTTCACATTCGGAGTATTTTTCATCTTAATATCCTGATTTGGTCGGCAAGTGATTCATGAATCTCACGCCTGCTTTCAATGTGCGATACCTGATGTCGTCGTAAACGTGGTCCTCGGCATTCGTGTCAACGTCCTCGGTTTTCTTCTCGTCACGTGGTAAAATCGGTAATGTTGCCATTGTAGCACGGCAGTTGCTTGTGAAAAAGATACCTGCCCCTTCTCCCTTCTTCACATTTTGCATTCGAGTCCTGATGATCTCAAGTCCGTTTACACGGGAACCCGCCGATTTGTCCGCCCTTTCCCAGAATATGCCTCGATCTTCCATTTTCTTCGCGATAGAATCCACGTCCTTTTCTCGGACGTCGAAGATTGAGGAATCGGCAACCCCGATGGTTGGGCGTTTCTGAATCCATCCAAGGTGTAGCATGGCATCTTCACGGAAGTTGATGCCCTCGGCAATTTCATATGCAGAGAGTTTAAGGCCACGGTTTGAACCGAGTAATTCTGTACCATACCACTCGGCGATACGGATGAGTGAGCCGCTAGGGGGAGCGAAGCGAGTGCCATCAACAAATTCAATCTCCTCGCCATTGGCCTCAACCCACCACCCAACGGAGAACGGCTGTGATGAACCCCAGTCAAATGAGCGGTCAACGTGCCATCCTTTCGGGACCTTGAACCGTGGTAAAATAAGTTTATTAGTCCAAACATCATCCAATGCTCCACCTGCCACAATATTCCAATCACCGTCACGCATGGCCTTGACCAATGCAGGGTCCCCGAGGCCCTCCAAACGATTGATATATTCTGGGTCATTTTCAAATAAAGTCGGGTTGTCTTGCATAAGGGCGGGGATGAATTGGCGAAGCATACCGCCGTCCATTTTACCCATTTGTACGCATTCCATCGGCGGCGCATTGTCAACAAATGCACGTTTCACCCAAGAATGGCCAATACCCCCTGGGTTTGAACCGCTCAAGACCATAGGGACGCGATATCTAAATTCCTCTGGTACATCGAGGCCACCGATACGGACACGGCCCCTCAGGTATCGATATTCGTGTTCATGGAAGTGGGTTAATTCGTCCATCAGAAGGATATGGATTTCAGCCCCCTGATACTTGGTTAAATCCTTCGCCCGTTGCAAGTGGCAAAGATGGATTTTAGAACCGTTCCAGAATTGGATTTGGTTCTTAGATTCTAGGATAACTGCTTGCCCAGTTTCAATCAATGGCCCCAAAAGCTCATAATAAGACCCCGCCCCCTCCAAATGGTTCTTGAACAGGTCGGCATAGTGACGGCGGAACAGATAAATCTGAATCTTCGGCACATTCATGGCCAGTACGATAGACAGGCAACGCATAAGGTGGGATTTACCGCCACCCGCCGCGCCACCATATAAAATCTCATTGGCCAGTGAAAAGTAGGCCTCTGCTTGTCTATCGTGTAGGTTGATCTCAATATGAGCTTGTTGGAGTGTCATTTTATTTACTCTGCTCCTTTACAGGGGTTTCACGTGGATCGCCGTGATGTATGGCGTAAAGCACCAAGGCCCCGATCATCATTATAACGGTCAGGATTGTACACATGATACATTCAGTCAGAATTTTAACTGTCTTTCGGCTCATCTTTCTTCTCCTTTTCAGGGATTAAATCTAAACCGATCTTGCCACGGATAACACGGGCAATCACGACAATCGAAGCCTCTGCCCCGAGCCACCCAAGGACACCCACCACGGCCCCAGACCAATACCACGGTAATCCGATGGCATGGCAAAGGAACATCGTAATGATGCCGATGAATCCAGACGCAACAGCCTCCAGAGTGGCACGGCCAAGTTTGATTGGTTGCTCACGTGTTACTTGACGCATCAAGTAACCTAACAGACCCCCCATGGCCGAGAGTCCCGCGAATTGCAGGAGTTCGATGATGCTGTACTCGTTATTTGCGCTCATGACTCACCCAACTAATTCAAAGTGCGGGCTGTCTGTTTCACCTTTTTCCCTGAACACGCCGTCGTCGTCCCAGTCAGCACCCCAACGAATCGGAATTTGCAGTTCTGCGGACGCTTTGAACATCGCAGAGGCCATTTTGTCGAATCGTTTAAGGTCGTTCCAGTCCAGAGGCGACGGGGCTAGGTCTACGGCGTTCCCAGAAATATGCTTGCTGTTTAATGGGTTCTTGAGCCAAGTCACTTTTGCTGCACTTGGTTGGGCGTACTTGGCGGGAACACCTGCGGCATTGCAGTCCATCACTGAACGGCCTTTGCCCCAGTTGACCCAAGCCTGTTCCTTGGTTCGAAGTCCTTCAATCACCATAAAATCTTCTTCGGCGATCTCCAAGGCGCGATCAACCACTTTACGCAAACGGGGGTTAATCCCCTCTAAGCGTTTCAATGACGTCACACCAAATTTAAATCCGCTTGGTTTTGACATGGTTGCCGCCTGTGCTTTAGTTGGGGTTCCTGCAAATCGTCCGATGGTGTCTAGGTCTGCACCTTTTTCCATCAGCTTGTAGAGGGCCTGTACTTGGTCGGTCGTGAGATTCGGACGCATGTGGTCAAAGATCTCTTTTGTTGTAACAGTCATTATTCAACCTCTTTTTTAGGGCGTTTTGGGACTGTAATCGTCATTAACGGACGGTCGGCCACGATTTTGATTCGCGACTCTTCTTTGAACATACCGATTGTCTGGCCTAGCAGTTTTAACGCCGTATTTGCGCCACTTGCATCAAACTTGTAATCGCCAGTTGGTTGACCTTTAGCATCGAACACTGGTTCAACCTGCATACAACGCTCGGCCACCACCCTCAGGTTCATCTGTACATATTGCTTCGTGGCCACGAGAGCCTCGTGATCGGATTCTAGGCAATATTTAAGGTAGGAACGTACGTTGACATCGCTTAGGGTCCGAGAAGCCTCAACGGCGGCCGCACCATAGGACGCATTTGGGCGCAGTTTTAATAATGCTTTGGTTTTGTTTCGGTATGGGTCAGTTAAAAGAGTATCGACCAATTGCTGTTCAAAATCGCTGATCTGGAACTTTTGCGCAAGGTCAGATAATCCGATATCCTTCCGTTCTTGGATTACATATTGGTCATCGGCACAGCCGTCGACAAGCAGACTCGGGTCACGGACGTCGGTTACTTGTGCATCTAAATCGTGTTTAAAGGCGTTTTGGGACATAATTTTTCTCCTCATGTACATTATATCACATAAGGGTACTTGTGGCAACCGAACCGCCATGATATAATTGGTCTGTTGTCATCCACGGTGCAACAAATCTGCAGGTCCCCGCAAGGGGACAAATCAAAAGGCGCAATGCCTAAAGATGCAGAGAATCAAACCCCCAAATCCCCTATCAAATCCCAATAACGTTACCGCGTTACTTCATATGTTGCTATACCAAGGTAACGTTTCAGCCCCCGTCGTACGCGGGCTTTAGACCTATGTTACCTTGTTACACACGTGTAGAAGCCGAAAATGTCGCTCGTTGACAATATATAAATGTATAGCAAACGGGGTAACAACGCAAACGTATGTATCAGAAACCCCGTCCGACGGGGGCTTTGGGCGTTCGCTATACCTGATATTCCTATAGCGAACGGGGTAACACGGCGGCGATTCTGGCACTGTACTCCACTGGTCCAGACCTCCCGAGGGACGGGGTTTCTGGGCTTACAGCCTAGATCCCTCTGTCTGTCTGTGATAACATGATTTTCGGCTTTTACACGTGTGAAAAAAAGAAGGCCCCTTGTGACGGAGCCTGTGATGGAGTGGCTTAATTGAGGATGTTGGTTCTGATGTGTTGACCGTCGCGCCATTCTGTTAGGCTCGGGCGGTCGAACCCGTTCACGTCCTCAAATACGTGGATAAAAATGGTGGTCACCGCTTTATACTTTTCAATGTCCTTGATCACGTGAATCATGGTATTGAAATTGTGGCTGCGGTCGTTGATATCGATCGCATGTTCTGATATATCAACTAGGAATCTTGCGCTGTTTGCTGTTGTCATCTCTTATCTCCTTGGGTCGGGGCTTGCGCCCCGTGTCTGGTTTAGCGTACGATAACCGCGTCAGCCCATTCGCCCTTTACAACACACTTAGTAACTTCATACCCGATGTTGCGTAGTTTTCTCATTGCTTTTTTGCTGTCTTTACCAGTGATGGTAACGATAGAAGAACCACGGCCGATTTTGATGTCCATTCCAACTGTTGCTTGTTTAATTAATTCGCGCATCTCTAATCTCCTGCGAGGCCCCTGCCTCTCTATATTTTTATTATGCCATAGATTGGGGTCCTTGTCAAGCATCTTTTGTAACTAAATGTGTAACTAAATGTGTATTCACAACTTTTGTATAACGGCTTGCTTTTCCTTGGGTCTCTGACCCCGCCCGCTATACTAGTACCTTGAACCCCCTCAGAGATACCAAGACGGCGAAGCCCGTTGCAAGGTCATATATC
>RRZT010290533.1_pt1 | contig 42313 bp, 59 predicted proteins | sample 2165551 | NCBI WGS metagenome assembly RRZT01 (sample SAMN10456910, study PRJNA506462) | wastewater metagenome | biome: wastewater; feature: sludge; material: wastewater sludge; isolation source: wastewater sludge with Escherichia coli K12::gfp cells carrying plasmid... | place: USA: Moscow, Idaho...
GTCGCGTTCCAGCCGATTCGCTTCCCGAACCCCCGACTTGAAGCCATCGTCGTGCCCAACGTCGTATCCCTCGTCGTAGTCACTCATCCCCGTCACCGCCGTTTTGTTCATTGTCGCGTGCGTCACTCATCGTTTCTCATCGCCTCTCGTAGTTGGGCTTCCGCCGCGTCTGCCATCTCACGCTGTTGCTCCACGGTTATCGCGTAAGCCCTAGGCGACAAGTATCCCTTTGTGGTCCTCCGCAGTTCCGCGATCAGGTCCGTCAGGATCGGATACAGCGGATTGCGGTACTCGCATTTCATCGTGTGTAGCGGCTCTGGATGGTTACACCCCTGGCAGCGTGGCTCACTCATCTTTGAGCGGTCCCTGTACTTTCCACGCCTCAGGATCGGCCCACTTGCGCTCTTCCCACGCCTGATCCTCTTCGGGAGTCACAGGAATGTCTCTTTGTCCCTTATTAAGAGACATTGTTGAGGTAACAATGTCACTTTCAGGCTGATCAGTGTACTTGTCGATGATGTCCTGAAGCATAGACTTCCACGGCTGAGTGCCCAGGTCATCCATTTCTGCTACCAAAGCCCGAAGGTCTTTGTGCATACAGACGTAGGCAGTGCCGATGTTCACCAAGTCACCAATAACCTTGGCAACTGCTTCTTCGTTAGTGGTTCCCATGAGCAATCTCCCCTCCACATGCCGCGTATCCGGCAATATCAACCCACGTATCGTGGCTACCTTCACCAGTAGTCTGACGAGCGACTTTGAGCAAGATCATCGCCAGTGCAATGTCATCGGGACCGAAGTTCGTGTCGAACGCTATATTCCACAAATCTGCGATCTTCCTGAAGTTGTCCTCAGGTGTCCCGTAGTCTTCTTCCCGCTTACCTGTCACCATCAACTCAGCAGTTCTCAGGATTCCTGTGCGCTTCATTTCTCCACCGGACTTACTCGCATATCAGAGAAGATACGAGAGAAGACATCGCTCTCGGTATCAAGACCGTACTGCTCTTGTAGGTAGGTGATGATCTGATAAATCTCGTTCTCGCCTTCTAGGGTCTTTCCAACAAAGGCTTCCCATGTCTCATCGTTAGTCCAGTACGGACTGCTGTAAATCTCTTCCATGCAAGCCAGCATGACTACGGCTTGGCTCTTGGTCAGTTTGATCTTCACTTTTCCTCCATACAGATATCTCGGAACTCACATTGACGGTAGATATAGCCCTCTTTGTCGTAGCACTTCTTCAGAGGTTCTGGGTATGTCTCTTCTGCGTGGTGGATCGTCAGACCCTTGATGATGCTGATGACTTCTTCTTCGACATCAGGAACACGCTCCATACGGAACTCACGCCAGTCACCTGACCCCTTGTCTTCGTAAACGAAGGACACGGCAGGAAGGTTAGCCAGCCACATGTACCCATGAGCCTGCAAGATGTGATCCCTCTTGGGACCGTACTCACACACACCTGAGAAGCCCCTGGGATTAATGGACTTGTACTCAAAGAGCGAGCCGTCATACAGAATCCCATCCAGAGTCCCGCCGAACGAGTACTCCTTGGACTCAATGGGATACTCAGCAACAGACAGCCAGCCTTCTGTCAGTCCAGCCATTTGCCACTTAAGATGCAGGAAGTTGCCTGTAGCGAAGATGTTGGACAGGTCGCTGTCGATGTAGTCGATGCCCTTCAGTTTGTTCGCCTTGAACAACTGCTTACGCTCACACGATCCAAGACTAGACGACCGGAAGAGAGTAGACCGACGACGGTTACCACCCACATCACTACGAAGAACCTTGTTCGCGAACTCTAGAGCCTCTTCCGAGTACTTGGGCGAAGCGTTCTCCCCCAGCCACTTTTCATGCCGTGGCGTAATGGGTAGTTCTGCTCCTCTGAGCATTTCTTTCAGATTCATGCTGGATACCTTTCACTTAACTCAATATCTGAACCTTTGTAGACAGGTCGTCCACGCCTACCCGTGGTGACGTACCCATCAATCAGCAAGCCGCCTTCGTAGGCGTACTTGCCGTCTGACATCGCATGATGCTCAGGGCACAGACAGATCAAGTGATATGTCTCCCCGGCTTGATCAAGGATGTTCCCGCCCCTTGCTCTTGTCAGCAGATGATGAATCTCAATAGGAATCTGCCAGCAGCGTGCCCACACGTTTCCGTGACGCTTGACCATCGCTTCACACTTGGCATCGCTGCGTGTGTTGAGTTCTTGGCGCATCTTCTGAGTGATCATTTCTGAAGAGCCTTCCTGCCGTGCTCAGTGATGACATAGACAGAGTTGTCTTTGCCTGTCTTTGAGTTACGCCGCACAAAGTCAGTCCTGTTGATCAGCCCAGTAGTAGCCAACTCACTGACACGCTTCCAGCAGCCTTCGTTGACGTTCTCGCCTTCGATCAAATCGCTGGCTTCATAAGCAGTGAGTCCGTCTTCTGCTTTACTGAAGACAACTAGCAGACGCCACTTCAGCGACTCTGTGCTGATAGACAACGCCGCATCTTTGGATGTCTTCGGGCCTTTTGTCTTGTAGTTCTGAATAGCCCTGGCGCTACGACGCTTCCTCAGAATCTTCTCAATCTCATTGGCATGTTCAATGCCAACACTGCGAACAAACTGGTTCTGAGTTTGCGACAGATGAGGGCGAAACTTAGGCTTCCGCTTGTCTTCCACCCACTGCAACAGTTCTTGGATTTCATTCATCAGTGATGCTCCTAAACGCTCCCGCTGTGATCAGCGATCCTAGTATTCCGACCTCTGTGTCACCTGATTCGATGAACGCCTTAGTCCCAGAGATTCTGCTTCCCACAGTACGACAGAAGTGCTCAACGGATAGATACCCACCCTCAGGACGCATCTCTACGATGCGCTGCGCTGCCTTAGGTCCAAGACCCTTGATCGCCAGCAGTCCCTTACGGATGTTCTTCTTGTCCACCGCATAGGAGACATCTGACTTGTTGATGTCAGGACGACGAATGGAGATGCCCTTGTGACGAGCAGCAGACACGTACTGGTCTTCCTTCTCCGTCCCTGCCCACACAGACAGTACGGCAGCGTAAAACTCTACCGGGTGATGGTTGGCAAGGTAGGCGCAGCGGTAAGCCGTCAGTCCGTAGGCGGCGGCGTGCGCTTTGTTGAATCCGTATTCAGCGAACCCTTCCACTGCGTGCCATAGCCATTGGAAGTCTTCTTGGGCCATTCCGAAGGACTGGGCCAGTGCCCATACAGATTCTCTATATCCAGCAATGACTGCCGACGCGCTTCCGATTGACGAGTTAGACGACTTGACGGCTTTGAGGAATGCAGTGAGATTGTCAGCGTCCATCCCCAAGTCCCGCAGGATTGACATGACTTGTTCTTGATAAACAGCGATGCCGTAAGTCTCTTTGACAGTCTTTTCAATGATTGCATGACGGGTCGGAATCTCCTCTTGTTTGTGACGACGACGGATGTAGGAATCAGTCGCCCCTGACTTCATAGTTGCTTTCCTGAACAGGGCCATAGACGCGATGATGTCGCCTAGTTTGGTGGGCTTGAGTTGCTTCACACCATTACGGGCTGACCACCCTTCCAACTGGAACACGGCATCTGTCTCGCCACGGGAAATCATGGAGTATGTCGATGAGTCCCTGACAGGAATCCAGTCCAGCCCATCGAACACATCACGACCTAGATTCTCCATGCACTTGTGCAGGATGGTCAATGCTTTGAGGCCAAGAACGTCCAGTTTGACGAACCCCAGTGCCTCAATGTCGCCCATGTCGTACTGAGTCACATACGTCTTAGACGATGCGACCTTCATCATGGGGACAAGAGCATTGAACTCAGCGTTGCTGGTGGTCACGACCAGACCAGCCGCATGTGTTCCGTATCCCGAGTATGCGTCTTTCTCACCAAGAGCGTAGAGGGACTGCTTGTCGATAGCAGGAATCGCTTCCCAGGTGTTCACAGGACGGCCAGCAGCCCGTGCTTTAGCGAAGTACTTGACCTTGAGTGATCCCTTACCTTCGTCGTCATCACCATCAATGGAGTGCTTGAGCCACGTTCCGATCTGGTGGACTGAGAAGCGGGACTTTAGCCATTCGATCAGGTCTTGCCGACGTACATGCTCAATGTCCAAGTCAATGTCAGGAGGCTTAGTACGATCACGGCTAATGAAACGCTCAAAGCGTAGACCGTGCTTAAGAGGGTCAACTTGCGTGATGCCGAGCAGCCAGCACAAGATCGACCCTGATGCCGAGCCGCGCGCTTGATAAAAGACACTGTTCTCCTTACACCAGTCTGTGACATCAGCGACGAGAAGAAGGTATCCCGCCATGCCCGTATCTTCGACTATCTGAAGTTCACTGACAAGCCTGTCCATGTAGCGCTCACTGAGTTTGCGCGTAGTGAACTCTTCGATCACACGACGGTTGAGCGACTTCTGAGGGTTGGCTGTTGTGAAGGGGATGTTGTAGTGGTAGTTGTCCAACTCGGGGATAGTCAGATCGTTCAGGTTATAGAGATGAGTCAGACCTTCCAGCCCAATCTCGCGTCGCTTGCCTAGATGATGCGATTCAAACCAAGCACGATCAGCAAGATGAAAACCGTCCCCAGGAAACACAGCGTCGTCAGGATCAGGACCAAAAGATACGAGTCGCTTGAGAGTTTCGTGGGTTTCTTTCTCATCCTCATGACAGTAATGACTATCCTGGGTAAGCACACAAGGAATACCGCTAGACTGAGCCAGATCAGCAAGCCGATCAGCAAGTTTGTCATCATTCCAGCCGTCACCATGATCTATGTTGTGGTTCTGTAGTTCGACGTAGAACTGCCCACCGCTAGAGCAGAACCAACGGCTGTACGCCTTCATCAACGATACTGCTCGTTCTTCGTCATCAGTTACAACGGACTGTGCGATGAAGCCGAAGTAGCAGCCTGATGTTGCAGCGATACCCGCAAGCATCTTGTCGTCAGCCAAGAGAGCAAGATCGTTGTGGTCGATCAGCGGCTTATGGTAGTAGTTCTCGTTGGCGAGAGTGTTGAGATTGACGAGGTTCTGGTATCCCTCGTTGGTGTAGGCCACAACGCACATATGGTGCCGCTTAGCCTTCTTGTCCTCACGGTCATGCACGACATACAACTCTGTACCGGGGAACGCCTTGATCCCCGCAGCAGTAGCGTGCCTATACAACTGGACAGAGCCAGCCATGTTGCCGTGATCCGTCAGCCCAAGAGCAGGCTGACTGAATCCCTTGACAGTCTCCACCATGTCTTTGACCTGAGGGAGCGCATCATTCGCAGAGAACCGCGAGTGTGCGTGTAGGTTCCAGTACTTATCGCTTCTTATTACTTTCAACATGTCCCCTGGGGAGGAATCGAACCTCCATTACTACGCATTCGGTATACCTAGCGCGTAGCCGTTCTAGCCTATTGAACTACACAGGGGGCGCTTCCGACTTGCCCAACCACAACCAAGCCGGAAGCATCTCGCTAATCAACCACTACCAGTGAGATTGTGGCAACACCATCACGAAGAAGCGATGCGACCAGGGATGTCGCCTCCTCGCCACTGATTGCCGTCCTTGCAGAGACATCGGGTTTGACTTCACCTGGGTTCATTGTGATGCCACGGTTCAGGGCTGATACCTGAAGTCCAATGATCATCTCACGCAACTTGGCTTGATCGTCTTCACCTTCTTCGATGACCAGATTACTGATCGCCTCCGACAGTTCACTCTCAAGTGCCTCGAAAACTGAGTTATCGTCCACGGGTTCTCCCCGCCCTTCTCATTTGTACGTCTGTTGATTTGAGCATCTTACGAACAGTCTCGTAAGGGACGTTGTACTTATCGCTGATCTGACGAATGGATGCCCCAGCCCGGTAGTCGTTGGCTGCTCTGTAGAGCAAGACCATCTTAGCCAGGGCATCCATCTATCAGCCAGCCGCTTCTAGGATTTCGTCAAGAATGTCTTCCTTGCTTCCATCCTCGTCAACCTTGATATCTTCAGCGAGTGCCAGTGTGACGAGTTGAGCGCGTGTCATTTTACGCAACTCAGCCTCCGTCACTACTGTCTCCTCGCCCGTATCAAAAGGGGGCTTCTCCTCCTGAGCGGCCTCCTGTGCAACCTGCTCCTTGGAAGCCTTCTCCACGCGCTGAGCGTCCACTCCCCAGACCTCGTTGTACGAGATGAGAAGGATGTTCTCAATGTCGTGTGCCTGAGACTTCAGACTACCCAGATCAACAGAACGCTTCTCGTCCTGCTCCAGATCGTACTCAGTCTCCAGACCCTTACCTTCACGCATGACAACGTAGTCGCGATTGGTGATCGTCCCGTTGCGTTCCGCACGGTTGAACAACTTCTTCGCCAGACTCATCGGCACTCGGAAAGGAAGAACCTTATCGTTGGCGACCAACTGGACGTTGGTGGCGTACTTACGAGAAGCACGCGACACCTTGTCATCCTCGGAAGTGCACCCTGGGCAGGTGTTCCGGTCGTTGGTGCAGGGGAATGACTTCCCACCAGCGTAGTGCTCTGAGAATGCGATCCAGTCGTCAACCTCTTCGATGAAGCGAACGATGTTGTCGCCCTCACGGAAGTTACGAAGGTAAGGAAGGAAATCTCCCGAATCTCCGAAGTCAGACTTTGCTTCTGAGCGCTTAGTACCGAACTGCATTACTTACTCCTTGTTTCGTAGTCTTCGACAGTCTTCACTGTCTGTTCGATTGAGTCGATGACCTTGCGGTTGACGACTCTAGTGACCTCATCAATGTGGTCTTCAATTGTGTAGTTTTCCTTGTCGGGATTGTGGTCTTCGATAACTCCGACCTTGATCCACGCTTGCTCTCTGCCGATCCTGATTTGATGAGTCACGGCTACCTCAATGCTTCTCACTCTCACTCAACTCCTTGTTGATATCTTCGATTTCATTCTTGGCTTCTGTGTATCGTTCGCTGTCTTCAAAGAACGCTGCTCGGTCCCTCACGCGCTTCCAGTAGTGGCGGCGCGAGAAGAGCCTAGCCCGGTCCTTCCGCTGCTGCAAGGAGTACTTTGACGGTCGCCCACCACCCGTGTAATCACGGACAGTGACCCTGTTGTCCAGTACGCTCCGCATCCTGTCAATGTCTTCTCTTGTGTAGAGGTAGACCTCCACTTTGCCGAACATGACTGACTTGCTCGGTTTGAGTCCTTCGATGTCGTCAGCGATGTACTTACGCAACGTGTACGGGGAAAGATCAAGGCTTTCCGCTGCTTCACGGAGCATGAAGTAGTCACCGGGTAACGCCCTTACGAATCTCGTTGCTGGGTCGTATCCCCGACGCTTAAGCGGAGGTACGGCTTCGACTTCTGGATCGTGGTGTGCTTGGCTACTTCCGTGGCGTCCACTTCGCCCTTGATGATCGCCGTCTTGAGTTTGGTAGCGTCCACCTTCTCGGTCCTGATGGTCTTCCACTTGTCACCCAAAGCCTTCTTGAGAGCCTTTTCGTCATACGAAAGGCGTTCGACTGCAACGACTGTTGCATTCACTGTCTGACCGTCAACCGTACCGCTCAACGTCTTCACTTCATCGCGTTCTGCGATTTTGATAAGGAGAGCCTGTGCGTCTTCGATCTGTGCTTCCGCTTCCAACTTGGCTGCTTTTGCTGCCTTGAGAGCCTGAAGAGCGTTTTCGATTTCATTCATGTGATTCCGTTCTTTGCTGTTGATACCACCCTAACCATCGGTCAGACCAGTGTCAAGCCCTGTGCCAGACTTTTCTTGATCGTGTCGCGGGCGATGTCGGTCGGCATCTCCCCCAGGTCGTTGTACCCCGACCACCAGACACGGACGGCGGGGATGCCAAGGCGCAGCAGAGCCTCCACAGCCTCCCTGGAGCCAGTGTGACCAGCCGGGTCCATGTCATAGGCCACCAGCACCACAGAGGGCGACAGGCGGCTCAGGAGCCGCTGCTGGGCCGGGAGCAGGCGAGCACCGTATGACCCGACCGCTGGCACCCGTGCTTCCCACAGGGCGATGACATCAGGAGCGCCCTCCACAAGAACGATGGGAGTCTGCGCTGGCATGTTCTCCCAGTTGAACAAGAGTTCAGATGTACTCACGCCTCTTGGGTAGCGATATTTGGGTTTCTCCCCTGGGAAATTTCGGTACACAAGACCAAGCAGACCACCCTGGCTATCACGAATGGGATAGACAGACTTCTCTTTGGACTCGTCGTATCCCAGCCTGAACTGCTGACATGCTTCTGGGCTGAACCTTTGCGACCAGTACTCTCCTGGCCCACCTGTATCGAACATGTCTAGGTATGACTCTGATAGCACTTTCTTCTCCTTGTCCAACTGTCGCACCTTGTCAATGACCATGCGCTCAGGCGGATCGTATGTGTCAGTCTTGCCTTTCTTGCTACACACCATGCACACATATTTGCCACTGATCGTGTTTACTCTTGCAGACGGCTTGGCATCGTCGTGGTGTGGACAAGTGAAACTAACCCAGGTAGCGCCGTTTGCATGTGCGAGAGCATATTCAAGAGATATGAACATCAGGCAACCCAAGTGATGTTGTGGACTACAGTCGCAATAGTTCGCTTAGCGACACCGAACTTCTTAGCAAGAGCGCGCTGAGAATACTGCCCTGTTGCGTGAAGTTCTCTAATCTCATTTACCGCATCCCAGGTAAGTTTCGAGTTCTTGCGATCTTCACCTTTGGGCTGCCATGTGCGACCCTTCGCGTACATATCACGAACATTGTCCTTTTGAGTCCCCAAGAACAAGTGTTCGATGTTGTAGCAAGGAGGGTTATCGCACGTATGGCACACCACCATTCCGTCTGGAATAGGGCCGTTGTGTCTGGCCCACTCAAGACGATGGACGTAATGGTTCTTACCCTTGATGCTCTGCAAGCCATAGCCAGCGCTTTGGTGGCGTCCACTCCACTCAATGCACTCGTTCATTTGCAGAGTTGTTCTAGAACGGCGTTGCGAATCAGTTGATACGCCGGAACACCCTTCTCCACGCAGTACTCCGCAATATCGTCACGTTCTTTCATGTCGAACAGCATTCTGATTGTCAGTTCCTCAATCATCATCTTCCTCATCTCTGATGTCATCGGCGCGATCTTTGTCAATTTCGTTGAATCGTCCAGTGTTGGGTAGGAACCGCGTGTAGAACCTGTCTCCTGCTTGTCCATGTCGATTCTTCTCCACTCCGTAGACCATGACTGATTTACTCATCTGCTTGTGCGTGAGCACTACATCTGCGTCCTGGCCCAGCGAGTCGGACTGAGCAAGGTTCTTCACCTTGGGTGGCACAGAGTTAGCGCCACTGTCACCGTCACGGTTGATCTGTGCTGCGGCAACGACTCTTAGGTCGTGTGAGATAGCGACCTCCTTCAACATGTTGGAGATAACCCCCATGCTGCGCCAGTCGTCAATGGCCCTTCCACCGAGGGGAGTGCTCATCAGACCCGCATAGTCGATGATAACCAGATCAGCCCAGCCCTTGTCGTGAGCGATGGTGGTGGGATTGACCCGACCATCTGAGGAGTCAGCGATACTCAACTGACCGGGAATCTCATCGCGAATCTTGTTGGCGATCTTCCGGTAAGCGATGGGGTCGTAAACCCGATCCCTCATGGCGATGTGGTCTACGTCCAGATCAAGAGCAGCGCCCAAGAGGACATGCATACGAGTAAGAACCTGACGCTTGGACATCTCCAGGGAGTAGAACCGCACGTTCTGCCCTGACAGCAACGCTTCCTTGGCGAAGTTCGCCAGCACCCACGACTTACCTTGTGACAAGCGAGCAGCGACGTACCACAGGTCGCCCTTGCGGATACCACCAGTCAGACCGTTCAATGTGTCCCACGGGACGCGCAAGACATCCTCTGCCTCATGGTAGTCAGTCAGGAAGTCCATGCTCACCAGATCGTTGCCTAGTGGCTTGCTACGAACCGGAGGGATGAACGACGACACCGAGAGCATCGCTTCTTCGATGTCGCCCTTCTCCAAGCAGTCAGCAGCCTTCTGGATGGACTTGACCAAGGATCGGCGGGTGAACTCGTTGATGACTTCTTCCGCAGCGAAGGCAACGTCATGAGCCTCGTCTACGAAGGCGAAGTCACGGAACTTGAGAAGCATGGCTTCTTTGGATGGGTGGTTGCCGTACAACTTCTCATACGACGCAAGCCACTGGTACTCGGGCTTGTAGGAGTGGAACATCTCAAGGGTGACCCCGTACTCTGACGGGTCAATGTGAGTGTTGAGCATGGCGCTCAGGAGCAGTGACTCGGAGGTCCGTTTGATTGGCATGGGAGATGTCTACCATCTTGGCCCGACAGTTGCCTATAGTCCGAATGCACTAGGTCTGGGACGGCCTTCCCCTTGATTGACTGCCGCCCCAGACGGTCCAAAGATACCAGAAAGACAATTCAGGTTTCGGGCGTCTGGTACGCATGGACTATATCTGGGGTCCAGACAAGGAAAGACCCTAGTTGCCTTGACACGGGGGGAATCAGGCAACTAGGGTCAGACCCAACAAGATAAATCTCCATAGCCAGTGTAGGCACGTATACACCGTCAAGTCAACGCATGACTCAAGGGAAATACCGGACTCCCCATAAACGGTCACCGTGGAGGAAGCGGTTATCACTTCCTGGCTACTGTGCAGAAGTTCCAGTAGACATAGGTGCAGAACCTAGAACCCATACACGACGCAGCGATTCTGGCGCGATAGTCATAAGTTATGCATAACTTTTCATAACTTACAGACCGAGATACCAAGCAACCTGACAGACAGGTACGTGTGTGGCAAGCGAGCATTGATCAAGGAAGAACCGCCAACCCTCTTCACTCTGGCAAGAATCAATGCGTATGACCGTTGGGGTCCAGTCAACTACTAGACCGTCTAAGAAACTCCAAATGAGGAGATATTGACCTCTAGGTTAGGTCAATATTGCTCAAATGAGGAAGGTAGGGGTTATGACTCCTAAGAAGAGATATCCAGATTCATATGACCAGCACACGTTGTTGGATGCTCCATCTATATCAGATATGGAGCCTTTGAAGAAAGACGCACGTAAGTTCCTTAGTAGGTTTGAAAAGCGTGGTTACAACGTGGATGACTTCATTGAAATGCTAGGTCTAGACGACGTTGCTATCTGAAGTTCTATGGACTGCTAGTGAAGTTTCACTGTGCTGGTTTCACCATAGGAGGTAAATATGAACTCAGCAGAGAAGTTCGATTCGTTGTTGTCGTTGTTGAACAACATACGAAGAAGGAAGTTGCTACTTGGTAGCGGTGTAGAGATGAGTGTTCAAGCATCATCTGTCCACTACTCGTCACCAAGAGAAGACAACGTGTCTTACACACACGTTGAAGTGGGATTCCCTAGTAAAGAAATCCCAGAACTCATGGAGTACATCGAAGACAGTGACTCCGATCCAACAACAACTGTCTATGCGTATGTTCCTGTGTCGGTAATCATGGACATCATCGTCAAGCATGGCGGGATCACTAAAGGCGATCTTGTTCCCATGTCGTTTGGTAAATGACATGGAAGGGGGATTCAACAATCCAATAGATAAGTTCCTGTCATACGCAATAGCACGAATAGAACTAGACCAGAAAAGAGGTTCACCACTGAAATACATTCAGTCAGTATTCGGAACACACAAGATCACGTATGAAGTTGACGAGAATGGCGATAAGTTCGCTCTCATAGCATTCAGCAACGCCATAGGAAATGTAGAGATAGAAGGTGGAACGTATGGAAAGTTCAAAGGATTTCGTGTCTACTATCATTCCGGTGATTCCTGACGAGGCAATGTTCTCGTTTGAGTCGCAGTCCTGCCAGTTCCCCGAAAAAGGGAACCCAGGCTTGGAGCATCTGGTTGTAGACGATGATGCGAAGGAACTACACCCCAAGGGGACTGTCCCTGAAGGGTCTGTGATGGTTCACTGCATCACTTGGCGGAAGTTGAGTGGCGACCTTATCGGCATCCTCTACTACTATCCCGTGGACAACCCGTGGGAGAAGGCTGGGAACGTCAACCTCTACATCCACCCCAAGAATCGTCGCCAGGGGATCGGAACGAAGTTGTTGGACTACGCATTCACGCAGTGGAAGATCAAGATCGAACAACAGCGCTACTCATTGGGTGGCGCTTACTTCATTAAGGAGTACGTCGCGAGGAAGCAGTCACATGCCTAGATGCGACGTATGCAATGCGATAGACGAAACGGTCGTGTGGTGCGGCAACTGTGGTTGTTGCCTCATCCACTGCCAAGACCAAGAAGGATGCGAGGAGTACCACAAGGAATACCTCGCGATGTATCTCTATGAAGATGAGGACAAATGAAACTGACAGTCAATAGATACGACCGAATGGAAAACAGTATCAACGGAAACCCGCGATACAAGTTCTACTTCGATGAAGGAATCATCGCAAAGAGCGCTCGGGATTCCTCGTTCGTCTTCACGCTCCCCAACAACAAGTACATGGGGCAGCAGGTTGAAGTGCAGATGGATGGTGGGGAAATCACCCACATGGAACCTGTTACGGAGGAGAAATGAATAGCCCAAACGATAAAGCAGGACATTATATTCAAAGCATCCTGGCTGTATTCGTAGCCATTCAAGAGATTGACATTGAATGGAACGAGCCAGGAGTTGCTATGTTGCAGGTTCTTGACGAGTCGGCACACGAACTTCTTGAGATTATTGAAGGTGACGACGATGAGTGACATGTTCACTGATGACGTTCAAGAAGCCTACGACAAGTTCACTGTCGTCAACTTCGTGTTCACAGACATCACTCGTTACGTCCGTGCGACTAACGGGTTTGGTACGAACATCGAAGCTTGCGGGATGAAGAGCGACGACATGTGGATCGTCGGTATCCTCTACCCGTCCAACCGCCTCTACAAGTTCCACCACGGCGTGTCTCACCACTTGTCCTACTACATGGAGAAGTTTGAACTACACCACGGTGGCGACGCGATGGGAGTAGCACTGGCAACAGCGATCATCACCGAAAGTGAATCGGTGATTGCAGATAAAGAATACCCAGTATTGGAGTCATGGAAATGAAGGCATTGAAAAAGGCAATGGAGAATCTTGGCGAGACTGTTGAGCCAATGATCAACGACATGCACACCGCGTACTTCTACTACGTTGACGGGACAATCACTGACCCGCACTTCGTCAAGAAGAACGAGTTGACGGGCAGAATCTTCGCTGAGATGGACGAAATCGAAGATGAGTACACCAATCAGTACATCGGGGTAGCAATCGCATACAAGGCGATGCTCCTCAGGCATCACTCTGACATTGAGCGCGAAGCCAAGGTTGCGTTCATGGAGTCTCCGTGGGCTGACATCGCTCAGACCATTCTTGACAGCGACGAGTACAAAGAGAAGTCTTTGGAAGAGCAGTTCAAGGAGGTATGGGGAGTGGTGGTATCTGTCATCAGGCCACCCATCGAAGAAACGCCGGAAGAGTACAAGTACGCATGTACTGGCGTGACAGTGGTGTTCAACAACCACACCGAGTACAACCTGCTCAACATCCCAGTAATGAACAACACCGTATTCGTTGATCACTACTCAGAACACGAAGTTGCTGGCTTCGTAGGCGGCAAAGAACACATGATCTACTTCATGGAAAGGAACAAGAAATGAAGTACGCACGCATCAGCAACCAAGGATTCCACGCGACTGAATGGAAGCCTGAGTCGCACATGAAAGAACTGATCGTCGGAGACAGGACATACTGGATCGAACCCAAGGGAAAGCGAAACAGGTATCTGTCGCAACTGACAGGCTTGGAAGTCAACGGAACAGGTATTACGCCTATCACGGATGACAAAGACCTCTTGCGTCTTCAGAAGCACTACGAGTCGATTGCTCACGACAACAAGTGGGACATCTGCCCGATGTGTGACGACCGAATCGTCGGTACAGGTGCCCTGTCCAGGGTCGATAACGTGACAACGATCTGCTCAGCCTGTGGCCTCAAGGAAGGGATTCAGGACTTCAAGCGTGCAGAGAACACCGAGTTCGCCCGCACTCTGGTCAACATAAAGCAGAGCAGGGACTACAAGATCGCCAAGGATGTGATCAAGAAGATGAAAGAGACTTCAGATCACATCTCAATGCTCATCGGAACCCTTGAAGCGCTCAATGGGAACGATGAAAACGAGACTGTAGACGCCAGAATGACCGAAATCTGGGTCAAAACCATCGTTGATGACCCTGGAATCATCAGCATGGTGGGTCATGAGTTCCTTGCTGCTCTCAGTGATGACCTCAAGGATGTTGACGAAGCAGAGGCAGTTTTCGAGTCAGCGTTTGTTATCGGCGCTCACTACATAATGAATCGACTCAAGACCATCATCGACAACGGAGAAACGCCTGATATCCCGTAGAAACGGGCAGTTGAGGCTAGTCCTGGGGTACACCCCCAGGCTAGTTTCACTGTGCTGGTTTCAGGATAGAGGGTGTTAAAAGAGCATCCAGAACGTCCTGAGCATGACGTAAAAGTGCTCATTTTCCCTGTAATGATCCAAGCCAACATGACTTGGACTAACACCTTGAAGGGAGGGAAAATGTATATCGCATTCGACACAGCGAACTCTACGTACCACGTAAGTTCTCGCGGTGAACTGTTGTGGTCAAGCAATGGCTTGGCTATGCCAGGGACCAGCGAAGTGTTCGCGATGGTTAGCGATATCAAGGTTGGCAACCGTGCCAAGTTTGGTATTGGCGTTCCTGCCGCGCTCTTTCACGACGGAAAGTTCGTGGGAACGTGGGTGACGACACCAGTCGTTGAAGTGCGCGTCATTGGTTCGGCTTACGTAAGGCCAGAACAGCGCACTGTCACTGCCTAGAGCAGAACAGTTGGCAGACCTGTAAAACTGCCACACGCCCGTTTGCGTACCCTTTCCCCCCGTCTGGGTGGACGCAACAAAGACAGGTTCGACTCCTGATACGGGCACGCCAGATGATCCACAGCAAATGACTGTGGACTAAGGAAAGGAAACAACCATGTTGATCAACTTCTTGATCGCACTCGCAGTCCTCATCGCAATCGCAGGACTCGCCAACTTCATCATGTGGCTGGTGAGCCGCTGAGAGTTTGAGTTGCAGCCCACTAACACTGGGCTGCTTCTGAGGCTCTTACGCAAATGATAAGGGTCCGTTATGAAGGAGAATGCAATGCCGGAAATCCTGCCCGATGATCATGTCATTCAGACATCTCGTCGTACCCGCTACGACTGGGAAATGATCTTTGATGGTACGGGCCGTGCTTGGAAGATCGGGGAAGAAGTTCCTGAGACATTCAAGGGCGCTGCTACCACGAAGGTGAACGAGATGGTCAAGGGCGACCATTTCGTCATGGTGACGAAGGGCAACAAGTCCTTCCGTCGCACTCTTGTCGGTGCCGAGATTGGCACGAACGAAGACAAGACGGCTGTGGAGGTCCGCGGAATCTGGGAAGAGTCCGAGGTCAAGTGATCCACGGGAGTTGGCAGTCTCCCTTATCAAAACTGCCTTCACTCTTGTCGGAAGGAGAACAAGTGTTCGACAAGGCCAAGTTGAATGTGCTTCACACATTCGTGGGGTTGTACGCCCCAGAAGTTCCCACAGACAAAACTGAACAGACAACTGAAGAAGAAGTATTACCTACCGCGAAGAACATTCATCAGAAGATGAATGCGTTGAGAAAGGAAATGGCATGACCACCAAGAAGGCTAAGGCCACAGAGACAGTCGAAGAGACTGTAGTCGTGGAGAAGAACAAGTTCGGATTCTTCCACGCACTCAAGAAGAACGCTGCTAAGGCAGCGACCACCACCGTACACGCGGTGACCAAGACCGCCAAGTCGGTCGGAACCACGCTGGCGAATGTCGCTGGCTACGCCGGGACTGCCCTCACGCGACTGGGGCTGTTCGTCACCAATGTCGCAAAGACGACAGTCGCTATGGCTGTCCTCGGGGCTGATGTCATCCTCAACCTCGTTGGCGTTGCTGCTGTGCATACGTTGCACGCAGCCTACAAGGTCGTCTACGGAGTCGGCCTGTTGATCGCACTGCCCTCCATCGCAGTCAACGGTGGAAGCAACAATGCCAAGGCTGCTGTGCAGGCTTACGGCAAGATGTGGACACCTACCTACTGGAAGGCCACTAACGCCTCTCAGGTGTGGGGCACCACTAAGGTTCCCGCGAATGCTTTCGTCGGGACCAACCTGTACGACTTCGCCGCTTACAAGGCCGCGAAGACCGCATGAGCGTCGGGGAGGGACATCAAGTCTCTCCCCACTTCTCACTGCGAAAGGAGGTGAGTAATGAGCGAACTCAAGCCCGCTACCGCTGCTGTTCCTGGGAGTGCGATGGTCTTCAAACTTCTTGGAGACTACTTCACGCATCCCATCATCAATGACGGAATCGTCGCTGACGAATGGTGGATTCAGAGTGCTAGGGACAAGAGCGAGTCGTATGGACCGTTCAACGACCAGTACAAGGCAGTCGGGGAAATGATGAGGATGGTCGAAGAAGATCGAAGGAGTAAGAGATGAAGTTGGTAGAAGTCAGCGTGAGAGTGATCATGTCAGATGACGACTATTCACTCCTGAAGGAAGATGACGTCAAGGAGGGTTACAAGCAGTACACCTACGGTACTGCTTTTGCCATTCACGACGTTGAGTTGCACCCCATCGAAGAAGGGAAGTACGTAGACACAACCATCCACAACCACGATACAAGTTACTGCGAATACTGCGTCAACCGAGGAACGAACGAAATCTAAGGAACATGATGACAATCAAGTACGACATCGTTGAAGATCAGGTTCAGAATCCCACCATCCATGAGGACATGGATGATGCGAAACTGGCCGCTACGTTTGCGCGTAGGGCTTCGGACAATCAGGAACTCTACACGTTCCGTCCCGAGCCTTTGAAGTACCGTCCTTGGGACGGCTACTACAACGCTGCTATCGTCATCGAACGAGAGTTCGGTGCGATCACTGGCAACGCTACGCCTCCCAGCATGTTTGGTGGTGGGGAACCTCCCACCATCCACACGCTGAATGTTCAGGACATGGAGTTGCGATCCAATCAGACTGACGAGCATGGCATCAGCATGTACTTCAGTCTGAGTCATCTGATGAGTCCGTCAGTGTTCAAGTTGGAAGAACTGATCCACTACGCGATCCGAATGGGCTTGGAGAACAGTCTCCCCAAGTACCCGACGCAGGCAGATCACGAAGTGATCAGGAACCTCATTCGTGCCAACTGCACGATTGTTGGTGTCTCCTCCAACGAGGTCCGTGTCCCTTCGGGCAGCGTCACCGTCTACGAGGAAGGTAAACCCTGGGGCGTTATCGAACTCGGCGGGACGATGGACGAGAAGTTCGGTCCTCTGTTCTCCTTCGGGATCACCACCCGCAAGAAGAACGAGAAGCGAGCGTTGGAACTCGGTCGTCAGATCGCTGACGAACTGAAATCCAACTCCATCTACAAGGGCCGTGCGATGTCATCATCGCAGGACATGCCCGAGTACTGGGATGTCTTCTCGGCTTGTTCCGAAGAGTCCATCCATCTCAGCGACGATGCTATTGCAGCGTTCCAGTTGCTCATCATGTACCCGGTCAAGTACCGGGAGCGTGCGCGCAGCAGGAACAAGTCGATGCTCAACCGGAAGTACCTGTTCTACGGTCCCTTCGGTACAGGCAAGACCAGCATCAACGCTCTGCTCGCACAGTGGGCAGTGATGCATGGAACGACCGTCATCCGTCACAAGACAGGCGAAGACGACCTGGACAAGACCTTGCGTCTGGCCCGGTTGTTGGAGCCTTCCTTGGTGCTGGTGGAAGACATGGAGGTTGAAACGTCATCTGGTGACGCGGCTGAGAACTCCAAGAACTTGGATCGGTTCGATGGACCGACCACCAAGTCTGGTGAAATCATGATCGTGGCTACCACTAACCACATTGATCAACTTGAGAAGGGCATGACAAGGCCCGGTCGTATCGACGGCATCATCAAGGTTGACAACGTGGCGTTTGATGACATTGACGACTTCACCGCGACTCTGACGAAGACCACTCAAGGTCAGCGTCAGGACTTCATCAGTCAGTTCGCCCACGAACAGAACAAGAAGCGTCTGTTCGACATTCAGGATGAGGTTGCTGACCGCAATCCTCTGACCAAGGAAGAGCACATCGCTGCTCAGACTGAAGTCAGGGAACTCTGCCGGGTGACTGTCACATTCGATGATGGTACTCAAGAGGATCGCGTGTTCTCCAATGCGTTCCTTGGCGAGAAGGTCAAGCGCACTGAAATGGCAACTCTCAACCAAGAGAATCCGTACCAGACATACGCAGGCGAGAAGAAGGCTGCGTTGTCCTTGCACGGACAGTTCCAGTTGCATGAGATTGCTCCTGACTCTCAGGACGATCTGCAAAAGGACGATGCGTTCACCGCAATCGTCCAGAAGTCGTCGGAAAAGGCGACTGTCAAGGTGCTGGAGTCCTTCAAGGTGGACAAGTCCACTGGAGAGTTCATCAACACCAAGTAGGGAAATGCGAGGGGGAGGTCATCTTATGGTGGCCTCCCCCTCCTTACATATGAGGAGGTAAAGGAATGACCGTCAAGCTATTGGTCGGTAACGGATGGAACCCTCAACAGAAGTGGAATGAAATCTACGCCTACCTACAGGTAGAGAAAGTGGAGGACATCATCGACACAGAGGACACACTGTTCGCACTGAAGGAGAACGAAGCACTCGTTGAGGCATCTGACATGTCGGTGACTTTGGTCAGCGAAGGATTGATGGACGCGCGCAGGTTGCAGAACTTGGGTGTTGACAGGTTCTTCACGCTGCCGTTCCAGTCATACGACCTGCTCGCTTGGCTCTATGAGCACGGTGAGCGTTCAGCCAACTTCTCGGAGCGCGAGCATCTTCCAGTGTGTGACTTGTGTCAGTCGGACTATCACGCACATGTACCCGCAGCGTATCTGGTGACAGGACCGGCAGGAGACTTCAATCTCTGTCCTGATCACAAACGTCAGCAGCCCAACTGGCGCGTCGTGTCAGTTCTTATGGAGAGGAGCCAGTAATGGCTATCATCAAACTCGCGTTCTTCAAGGCACTCATGTTCCTTGCTGGAGCGTCAGCCAAGTCCACGTTCGCCATGCTTGATGTCATCTACATCAAGAAAGACGATGAGTACGTCCCCGCTACCGATGAGTTCAGCACCCTGTTGAACATGTTCTTCAAGAAGAACATCGTCAGGTTGTTCGTCGGTGTCTGATGGTAAGGCCAAGGCCCACTGGTGAAAAAGTCTTTTGGTGTGAACACTGTGACGACTGGTCTTACGAATACAGGCTCAGTGAAGAAACCTACTACGTTCACGACACTGACTACTACGTCAGGAACGAAGGTGGTTACATGTACTTCCAGAGTGACTGCACTTCGGATACAAAGTTCAAATGCGACGACTGCGACAACTTTCTGGATGAGGAGCCAGAGATAGTTCGACAGTGGAGATGTGAAGTGTGCGGTTCAAGCACTGGTGATGTTGATAGAGCAAAGGAGTGTTGTACGTGATTAAAGGGTTGAAGATTCCGGCAGTTGGAGTACCAACTGTTGTTGAGATTGATGAAAACGATGTTCACAAGTCGTTGTCTGGAGCAATAGGATGCCGCAACTACGCCAAAGTAGAGTTGCCTGACTTCACTGTTTGGGCAGATGAAGATGGGAGGGCGATGCGTAAGCCAGTGAACTTGCCAGTCACCATTCTCATCCATTCCATCTACGTAGCGCACGGCAAGAAGTGGGATCTTCTTGGTAAGAAGGACGCAATCATGGGCGACGCTGTTCTTCTCGGTGATGAGTACCGGGAGGCAGACGAGTTGTTCCACTCCATCTCTCTTGAAAGGAGTATGGTCCGCTGGTACATCACACCGTGGATCGGTGCGTCCGATCTGGGGTTGTGCAATGTATGCAACGCTCTGCCTGCTGTCTACGATGCTCCACTGACGCAGGAAGCAGAGAGGCAGAACAAGAACCCTATGTACGCACCGTGGGGTTTGATCTGCATTATCTGTATGCAGGAGTACGGGTCGGTACGCCTCGGTGAGGGCCACGGCCAGATCGTCGTCAACCATGAAGAATGGAGCAAGTTGTATGAATGACAGAATCGACAACGAGTTGTTGCTGATGAGCACACTGATGCATCAACTCTACGACGAGTGCCAAGAGTCGCCAATCGCTTTGCACAACGCAACAGGAGATATCGTCACCAACAGCGTGTTCGGTGGGTATGCCAACAAGCGCTGGGATGACTACCGAGTGTATTTCGGTGATAGCAACAAGGACATGTTCTTCACTGCTATGGCAGAAGCGTTCGTGATGGGAGCGCGTTACCAGAAGGAGCGGTATGGCAAAGCCAACGATAAGCCTTGAGTTGACCTGCAAGTTTTGTGACTACTGTGTCGTAAGAGAAGTACCCGAATCAGCAGTACAGTCGTGGAAGCGAGGAGTCCATATTCAGTACGCTTTGTCGATGCTTCCGGCGAGCGAACGAGAAATGCTCATCACCCGCATCTGTGGAAGGTGCTGGGACGTAATGTTCAAGGAAGAGGACTGATCATGAAGAAGGCAATCGTGACCGTGGCAGCAGCGTCTTTGCTGGCTTTCCCCGTCACCGCCCAGGCAGCACCCCAGTACAACGAAGCGCAACTGGTTCGGTATGCGTTCCTGAAGACATGGAGTGAAGCCTCCTACGAGGTCCGTCAGAACGTGTGCAGCGGTTACTACATGATGCCGCGTCGTGTGGTAAATCTGCTGTCACGCCCCACTATCCGCAAAGGATACGCAGACGCATGGACGACTAAGCGTGTAATCAGAAAGATGCTCAGCAAGAAGTGCTGAATGAAGACCTGGGAGGTCACCCTGAAAAATGGGTGGCCTCCCGGTGTCCGTCAAAGTTTCACGCTACAAATCAGACGTTGGTCTTAAATCCACGCAAGGCTCCCATTCTCGCCTTGTGCTTCAACTTGCGAGCCATGTCATCAGGGTCTTGAGTAACAACAGTGATGCCACTGAAGTTGGTGGTGTTGTTGTAGACGTTCATCGCTGACTGCGCTTCACCGTAGGACATGTTCTTGCCGCGAACATGCTGGTCCCTGGAGCCGTTCTGAATCATGGGCATATGCTCCATGTTCTTCGGGTACGCACGCCACTTGCCAGCGCGCTGATCATAGAACCCGTACACACCGTGCCTGTAGTGCTCAGGATCGTTCCTCATGTAGTCAGCCTTGGTAGGCCCAGCGCTCCTCATATACATGGACATCGCTCCAGCGAGGTATCTCATGCCAGAACTATCAAGCGGAAGAATGACTTCCTTGCCACGCTCACCAAGAATGGCGATAGTCTCAGCAGTGACAACGCCGCCTACCGCACGATGAGGAACTTCAATTCCAGGGTTCATATCAGGACCATTAGTCACACCACTGGAGGCGTTAGTGTCACCGTTGTAGTCGCCCTTAGTAGTTCCCCATCTCTTGGGGTAGGTGTTTGTTTTAGTAGATTCACTACCGTTGTAATCGCCCTTGGTGTATCCATCGCGTGCGTTGACTTTTTCCAGGTTCCTGATAGCGCGGCGAGAGATTCTGTCCATTTTGACGAGTTTGTCGATAGTCGCACTAATGGAATCACCGAGCGGACCCTTGATGTGATCACCGATGTACTTGGCCCAGTCACCGACGCTTTTACGTGTGTCCTTCAGCCAGCCGTACAGGTCTTTCTCAGCCCGTCGTAGCATCTTGGCACGCTCTTCATCCTGGCGCTTCAAAGAGCGCTCCTGTGCCCTGTCAGCGCGTCGCAGAGAGCGAATGAAGGCTTCCGCACTTCGATCAGCGCCACGTTCAAAGTCTTGGATGCTCTGCTTGATGTGGCGCTTACGGTCCTGTTCCATCTCACGGAACTGCTTGTTGTCGTCAGACTGGATAAGCGCCTTAGTGTCAGCGACACGACCCTTCATCTGGCTATTGATCTTGGCGATCTGCTCCTTAGTAGCAGTGTCGGCAAAACGGTCTACCTGTTGACCCTTGTTTGGGTCAGTAAGACCCATGATGTCGATAGCGTCTTGTGAAAGACCCATCTTCTTCAACTTGTCCAAGTCCTGACGCTGCTCAGCCATGAACTTGTTCTGCTCAGCAAGGTTGGCGATCATGCTCTCAGGTGAGGAAGTAGCCTGCGCGTTGACCCGCGAGAAGGGGTCCATAACGGACGCTGCGGCATCAACAGCAGACCGCTCAAGGCTCAGGTAGTACTCCTTGTCCTGACGCGCCAGGGAGCGGTAGAAGTCCTGCTTGCTGTACCTCTCCTGACGTTCAAAGTCCTTGTTGGACTGACGAACCTGACGGTTGTAGTCTTCCACCGTGTATTTACGTTGACGCTGGAAGTCTTTCTCTTCGCGCGCCATTTGACGGTGGTAGTCGCGAACCTGCTGACCCATCTGGACAATAGTTGCTTCGTTAGCGGAAATCTGGTTCTTCAAAGCGTCGATAGACTCTTGGCTATCGCCTGTAAGACCCTCGGCAAGTGTTCGCGTTTTACCCAGTTGTTCTCTCAATTGCACCGACTTGTTAGTCGGACCCATCAACAGGTCTTGCTTTCCTTGAAGCGAATCAGAAGCAGCCTGAATCTGCGCGACCATATCTCCGCTGCTGTTGTTCTTCAAAGCAGCAAGGAGCATTGTGGCCTTGTTAGTGTCACCATCAGCCTGCTTCATAGCAGTCCGCTTAAGTTCTTCGATTGACTTAGCGATGAGAGCAGGATTACCTGAAGTGTTCAAAGACTCTTGAATAGCATCGTTCTTGGCGTATGCCTTGCCGAAGTCACCGAACTTCTTCCCCAAGTCTTGCATCGTGTTTACTGTTTGCTCAGTAGTCATTGAGTACTTGCGGTCAGTAGCATTACCCGCGTACTCAGAAGCACTTCCGTAACTGAAGAACTGCTTACCTTCTTGAGACTTATTGGTCAGCGTGTTCCAGACGAGCGCCTGCAAATCTTCAGGACGCCATTCGCTGTAAGTGTTCTTCCTGATGTCAAGCGCGTCTAGTACTTCCTGGGTTTTGTCTTTGTCCAGGCCCATCTCAGTAGCCAAGCCAGCGACAACTTGCTCAGCGAATGCTTGGCTTTCCTTGTCGTAAGCCCTAACTCCTTGAAGAGCAGAAGCGCCAAGTTTAGTCTTTTCGGTAGCAGCAACAGAAGCCGCAAAACGCTCTTTGTCGGCGGGGTCTTCTTTGCTTTGCTTCCAGTTGATCGCGTAATCAACATTGGAACGGTACTGAGCGATAGCCTGTTGCGAGAGTTTAGCGATAGGACTGTTTTCACCTTGAGCGGCGGCGAAGTAATCGTTACCCAAAGCAGTGCTATTGAGAACGCCACTTGCCAGAGTGTTGTTAGTCCAGCCAACACCTTCAATATCAAATCTGCTGTTGATACCGTTAGCGTTGGTCAAACCCTTATACGCTGAGTAGTCACTGCTTGGCGCAGCGCGGCCAGTCTTTTGATTGATGCTGTTGAGGTAATCAGAAATCATGCTCTCTGCTGTGTTGTCGTCAAAGCGACGGTAGATATCAGCAGCGATCTGCGTTGCGGCTTCTGGGTCCATCGGCTGAAGACTAGACAGGTAAGTCTTAGCCGTATCTTCTGTCATGTACTTCCAGCGAGCATCAGTGTAGTTACTGGAAGAGGCGTTAGCGATAGTTTTCGCTTGCCCGTTCTCCATCGCTTCTGTGACATGAGTCGGTGTTTTAAGAGTGACAGTAGACGAAAAACCAAGTAGCGCTTCAGTGGCTTTACCCAGAGAGTCATTGTAGACGCGAAGCATATTGCTGCTGTCCATCAAACTGTCTCTAAAGCCCTGCTTGGCTTGATCTTCTTGCTGAGTGCCAGAGTATGCAGAGTATGCGCCAAGACCAGCAACCGCAGCAGCCGCTACATATGGATTGCTAAGCCCCAGCATTCCAACGATACTGCCCAAGCCTTTACCTGCTGAGTGAAGCATTCCACCAGCAGCACCACCAATTTGACCGCGAGCAGCAGTAAAACCAGCCCTACCCAAGCCAGCGAGAGCGGCAGTAGTCTCCTTGACTTGCATACCCAGGAACTTGAACGCTGAAGTCTCGGCCCTTACCTGCCTTGACAGAGTGGCAGCGGCTTCGGCTTCCTTCTTCTTCGCTGCAACACTAGCCGCGCTGGCCTCTGCTTCAGCAGCCTCACGCGCCTTAATCGCAGCCAACGGCCCATTAGGATCAGGAGAAAGAGTAGGACCAAGACCCATCTCATTAGCAGCAGCCTTGCCAACTGCTGCACGCTGGGCAGCAAGCGGGCCGTTAGGGTCAGCCTTGTAATTGTCACCGATGCCAAGGCTTCTCTTGGCGGCAGCAGTAGCAGCACTATTCAAAGCGCCAGTGAACTTGTTCAAAGCCATAACAGTCTTATCAATGCCACCGCGTATGTACGACAGCATCTCATTGACCTTGAGTTTGATCTTGTCCTGTAGAGAAAGACCAGCCTGACCTTGAGCGATGCTCATAGGCGGTGCGTAAGCGGGGAGTGCTTTCTCGCTAGGAACACCACCAAAGATTTCCCTACCCGCGCCATGCACCGCTGCGTTTCCGAAAGAACGGAAGAAACCTCTTGGCCTTCCCTCCATAGGACCGATACGCTCACCACCGCTAGGAAGCGTTGACTTGTCGTAGAAGTCAGTAGCCCCACCGATCATCCAGTTACCGCGAACAAAGTTGCCAACACGTTCAGCAGCAGCGTTGAAAGGCCGTCTAAAGATGGTTCCAGTGTCCGGTGCTCCAGGCAGCGGCATAGGTGCCAAACTACCTAGTGACCCAGCACGACCAAACAGCCAACGGTTAGCACGGCCATACTGGTATGGGCCACCACCCATAGGCCCGTTCATGCCTCTAGTGACGGCGTTTTCGTATGATCCGCCAGCAGCCTCATATCGGCCTTGAGTAAAGCCGTGATACATGGACTGAACAGGAGTGCTAGAGACAGCCCTCTTGATCAATGCAGGAGTCCCCGCCCCCGCGTACATACGCAGAGCGGTGCCACCAGCAATAGCCGCCATACCAAGACCGGAGGTAGCGATACTTGCTAGTCGGGTAGCAATCTCAATGATGGGCTGGAACACCTTGAGAAGCGTTGTCGCTACTTCAGCAAGTTTGCTCAACGGTGGGAGAAGAAGTTCACCAAACACCTGTGCAACGTCAGTGACGTTGTTCTTCAACTGGATCATAGAGTCGAAGAAGCCACTGTAAGCCTCTTCGGAAGCAGTCTTGGTAGACCCACTACCAAATGCATCGCGGGAGATTTTCGTCCACTCAGAGAAGCCGCCCTGACCAGCGACAGCCTGAAGCGCCTTCTGAGTCCTTAAGCCTTCAAAGCCCAAGTTAGACAGCGTGGTAACACCAGACTTACCGCTGGATGACACCTGCTTCAGCAGCCTGTCGATAATCTCCAACGGCTGCATGTTGCTGATTTGATCATTACCAACACCAATGGCCTGCGCGTAACGCTTGATGTCAGGTGAACCAGTCTGCTTCATCTGAGTGATGTCGTTGATGATCGAAGAGAAGACGTTAGCGGCGTAGGTTCCGTCAGCACCCGCACGGTTGGCGACAGTAGAGATGCCCATGACATCCTGCTGCGAGATACCCGCCATACGAGCGGCGGGAGCAAGGTTCTGGGCGAATCCCACGATAGAGGATGCTGAGACACCTGACTTAGCAGACAAGGTAGTCAGCGAGTCATCCATGCTGCTCATCGTCCGTGGACTACCGAGCGTACCCATCTGACGAGAGAACTCAGTCTGCAACTGACCAAGGACAGCAGCAGACTCGCCAGTAGCACCCGACAACTCAATGAAGTTGCGGGTCATCCCCGTGACCTGACGAGTAGTCGTCAGACCCATACGAGTAATAGCAGACTCTAGTTGGGCAATCTCACCGCGAGCGATAGGGAACTCACGGGACAGCGCGCGAACGTCCTGCCTGATCTTGTCGGCATCAAGAGAAGGACCAATAGTCTTGGCAGTGGCCTCAATGCCAGACATCTGCTTCTGGAGAGTTGCAGCGACAGTAGAAGCAGCAGTCAGAGCAGCAAGATCAGCAGCACCGAAGAGAACAAGTTTCTTACCCGACCGCTTGACGATCCCATCCAACTTGTCGTTAAGCGCGCCTAGTGCCTTGACGAGTTTGTTGGTGTCCTCAGTAGCAGTCTTAACGCCTTTGCTGTACTTGGTGGTATCAGCCTCAATGACGACTCTTGCGTTGCGATCCTGCTCAGTCATCACTCATCATCGCCTTCTTCTTCTGGGCGACAATGTGGCGTGCATGTTCGATGGTATTAGTCGGAGACAGCCGAATGGTCGTTCCCGGTGCGGTATTACCATCCTCACCGAACACTGTCTTGATGTAGCAACCCATGCAGAAGTTCTCCATCGGAGCGTAGGCGCGCTTGTCTTCTTCCCACTCCCATTCTGCCGTACCACACAAGTCGCAGCGGAGTGACTTCTCCATGACAAAGGCAATCGCCTTAGCGCGATCCTCTGGCTCCCAATCCAAGAACTGTGAATGGGGTATCCCCCACTCGTTGCACAGACCGAGTTCTAAGTAGAGATTACTGTCGTATCTCAGTCTGTCTCGGAAAAAGGGATGTCCAGCCCCTTGTTGCACAACTCAACTGCAACGAGGAACAACTGCATAATCTCGCCACGGTTCCAGTCGGCTGAGTTCCAGACCTCAAGCCAGTCCTTCTTAGACATCTCAGGCTCAACACACACATGAGACAGAAGATCAGGACCAAAGGTGTTCACGTTGTAGGAACCACCATCAGCCTTCTGCTCAGTGGTGGGAGGGTTCTTCGTCAGCAACTTGTCGTAGTCCTGCGATCCGATTGAACGGAACAGCATCGACACTTCCTGAATCTCACCGTCTTCATCAGGAAGACGCAAGACAACCTCACGCTGTGAACGGGGCTTATTCTTCAGAAGCGCGAAGGTCGCACGCTTAGAACTTTCGCTCTGTCGCGTGCGACTCTCCACTGCTTCGGTTTCCTGTTTGGGCATTACAGGATTCCTTTCTTGTTATGCAAGGACGACAGCAGCCTCGGCAGGCTCCTCAGGCACCGAGCACTGCACCGAGAACATGAGAACCTGATTGGAGGCCATGTTCTGCATGGTGCGGCTGGTGACCTTGACGGGCCAAATCTCAACCTCGTCAGCAGCAATCGGCTTGTTAGCCGTACCAGAGCCGCCGTAACGAGCGATGATCATGAAGCCGTCAGTGCCACGGGGAAGCGTGTCCCACGCGGTGTCGGTCGTGTCATCACGGTAGAAGTCAGCGGAGAACTGAGCAGTCACAGTCCCAGGCACCGAAGTCTCAAACAGCGAGTCGAACGCAGGAGTAGGGACAGTGTTGCCCGTACTAGAAGCGTTCAGGCTGATCAAGAACGGAGTCAGCGGGATAGAGGACGTAACCTCTGCGGCGGTGGGGGCAAGAGTAGGGGAGGCAATCGTGGCGGCAAAACTGACCCACGTACTCTCGTTAGGAATCAAGCGAGCCATTACGACACACCTTCCGAGTTATTCGATGCCTCTGTGACATCTTTCTTCTTTGATTCTCCCAAGGACTTCAAGACGCTTTTCGAGCCGTCTTCCTTGAGGAGCCAACCCTTGCGTCGCCACAGGCCAAGAGCGGAACGAGAAATAGTCATCTCTTCGCCCTTGGTGCTGACGATATCAACCTTGTCTGCCATTACACTCCCTTGGTCAACCAGATACTCACGATATCAGTCTGTCCGAACGTAGGAGGCTGCAAAGCATCCGAGCGGATCACTGAACCGATGGTTTCCACTTTCGCTTGCTGAATCGTATATGTAGCATCACCACAGGTAACTGTAGTTCTGTCTAAGTCAAGTAAAGCAGATCGCGCAATATCGCACAGCCATTCGCATTGTGCGCGTGTTGCTCCATACGAAGTCAGCGAATAGGGGAGTTTCCAGTCAGCCAACGGATCACTGATCGGGCCACTGGACGCATTAGCAGTCTGCGGGTAGACAACGGTGTAAGGGGTGTAGGTAGAACCAATCTCCCCAGGAGTGCCACTCCAGCCGTATGAACCATCGGGGGAGGAGGAATCACCAACAGGATTGGAAGTCTCTGCCGCGATAGTGCTCAGAACAAGTTCTGTGACGTTACTTCTATAGAGCACTGTTTGGACCCTTCACGATCATTGCCTGTCCTCTTTCCGTCAGTTTACCAAGCAGCGCTCCTAGTTCCTCTTGAGCAGCAGGCCGCAAGTAAGGACGAGCAGGGATACCAGGGTGATTGACCTTCTTCGTGTAGACAGTCCTACCACCAGCAGTGAACCGCAGAACCTTCGCCTGCTTCGGTGTGATGATGTAAGGGCGACCGGGGAACTCACCCCGAGTTCCAGTACCGAACTCCTGATACGTCCCATAGGGGACAGATACGTCAATCTCTAGCCTGCTGCCATTCGTCACCTTGTAGGTGATAGACGAAGACAGTTTGCCTGTTTTCCTGGGAGCACGCTGTTGAGCGTTCTCTACGATCCTGCTCCCCACATCCTGAAGGATGTTCTCAGTGATCTGAGCAGGAGTCAGTTCTGAAATCGTAGACAGATCGTTGGCGAGTTCAGTGACATCGAAGTAGAACACTGGGTCCATCACGGACTCCAAGAAGCCGATTCAGCCAGGGCGATACAACGCATACGACGAGTGGCACCAATCAGCCCACCACCGTCTACAGAGACAACACGGAACGCCTTACCCAGCATCGCGTCATCAATTGGGCTGTAAGTGACAACAGCAATGTCGTCCCTTTGAGGTTCGACACCGTTCCACGGGATAGAGATGTTGGTGACCGTAGAACTGATATCAGCGTCACCAGTGACAATCACTGTTCCGTCGTTGGCCTGCCACAAGCGAGCCTTACCCACGTAGATCGCTGAACGCGACGGGACAGACAGCAGACCAGTCAGATCGTTGAAGTCTGTCGTCCCATAGCGGTAGAGGGATATCTCAGCCTCCATGTGCGACTGTACGCGATCACGCACATACTCTCGCGCTCGCTGGGAGACTGTACGCATCAGGGGTACGTTCCATCTCTTTCGGGATATGTGTAGAGAGAAGGCTGCTCCCCACCAAAGTCCTGCTGACCCGCTTCAAGGTTGTCGTGCATCCCCTTGGCCCAGGTCAGGGGCTTGATAGTTTCATCGTATGTCTCACCGATGAGGATGCCACCAACGTCAGGACCAACACCCACCTGGGAAGCCTTGTACTGCTCACGCAGATCAGTGGCGAGTTGGTTGAACTTCGTCTGTAGTTCAGAGGAGCCGACAGACACACCATCAGCAGAGTACGAAATCTCCCTGGTGAACTTGGCGGCAATCGTTTCACAGACAACAGCAGCCAGGAACATGGGGTGGTCAGTGACATTCGCCCACGACGAGATGAGGAAATCAATCTCTTCATCGGTGATGAAAGGATCGTTAATCTCAACATCCTGGCAGTAGAACCTAACAGCATCCCTGGTGGATGATGCAGGATTACCGCTGTAGGTGAATGTCATGGCTTACTTCTTTCGCACTGAAACGCCAGAGGATACTCTTTTTAGCCTCTCACCAGTTGGTTTGCGAACAAGACTCTTATCTCCAAATACATCTTCTGTAGTAAGACGTGAAGCGCGTTTTGCTTTATGCCACGTTGAAGAAGGCAATCCAGACGGCATCGCAGATTTTGATACGTGCTCAATGCCAAATGCTGATTTCATGGCTTACAACTTGAAGATTTTGTTAGCGCCCGAATCCCAAACAATCGTGATATTCGCTCCGTTGGGAGTAACAGGGAGGCCAGTTCCCGTATCAATATAGGCAATGAGGCGACGAGTCGCATCGGTTCCCGACCCTTCTGTATACACAATCACCGAAGTGATCGCAGCACCAGCAGCGACAGAAGTGAAGGTGATGTCAGAAGCATCAGCAACACCGCCAGTCGTTGACTTGCCAGAGAAAGCAGAGGACGAAGCAACAATGGTGCCACCAGCACCAGTCACATCGTTCACGTAGTCATGAGCAGCCGAGAAGGTGTACCCACGGACAAGGGCGCAACGAATGTCATTAGCGTCCCAGTCAATCTCGCCAGCCAGGAATCCTTGACGGCCAGCGTCAAACAGTGCGTTCGCCATGTCTATCCGTATCTGTACTGTGGATCACGCTTAATGCGATCCAGCGATGTCTTACCACCAATATACCCACCGACACCAGCACCAATGCTGGTAGCAGTACTCGCAGCATAGCCCTGCTTCTTCTCAGAAGAGACATTAACTGGCTTCTTCCGGCCTAGAATCTTCAGGTCTGATCCGCGCTTAAGGTAGCCGATCTTACCCTTGCCGTAACGATAGCCAAGATAACCAGCGCCAAACCCAGCAGCAGTACCACCCAACTTGGCTGCGAGATTTCTAGAGGCGGCTTTCTTCTTGTTGGCGCGAGAGTTGTTGTAAGCAAGAACAGTAGTGCTAGGAAGAACCGGAGACAGTGTGTCACTGACCGTCTTCGGCTCAGTCTTAGAAACAAGGTCTGGCTTCTTCAGGAGTGGCTTAAGGACAAGCCTTTTGGAGATGTGCTCAACGCCAAATGCGCTGATCATTTCTCCTCCTCTGCCACCTTCTTGGCAGGACGACCACGCTTGGGCTTCTCCGCAGCCTCTACAGGCTTGTCAGCAGGCTTCTCAACCTTAGGGCCGTTGATGACCTCTTTGCGAGTACCACGCTGACCACGGGCCACATACCCAAGATCAGTCTCGTCATACACCGCAAGGAAGCGGCCAGAGCGAACGAAACTCTCAATACGGATCAGAGAGACAACTTCCTCTTTGGGAAGGAACTCGCCAATCTCTCGCTTCTTACCCCACAGAGTAAGAGGACGACGAACTTCATAGCCGATGGGCTGCTTGCGTGCCATAGTCCTATCCTAATCGGTTGGTCTAGATACCCCAAAGGGGACCAGCCACATGATGACTGATCCCCTTTGGAAATGGGTTGCTTATCAGGCAACAACCGCACTAGCGAAGATCGCCATGTCGGGAGCGACAACCTTCATGTCGTAGGTCATCTCACCTTCAATGCGATCCGACGCGATGTGCTCCTGACGGAAGTTCTTGATCCGAATACCCTCACCGTTTCCGGCAGCGTATCCATCCCAGGTGAACGTGTAGCCAGCAGCCGGGGTCTGAAGCGACGGACCAGAAGGCGAGTAGGCCAGCAGCAGCGACTTGGCGTTCGCAATGAACGAGTAAGTCGAAGCAGCGTCCTGAGTCGCAGCATCCGTAGTCTCAGCAACCGTAGCCGACGTAGCGTAAGCCGTGATGATCTGATCAACGTCGAACAGCGTCGCGATCAGGTCTTCGGTGACAATGCCACGTTGGGTGTACTTGATCCGGTCGATGATGTCAGGATGGTTCTTCAACTCCTGAAGAACGCTGGCACCAATGACCATCTTGTTCGGCTTGTAGCCCGTCAACTGACGGAAGTCGATGATCCACTGAGACACGACGTTGATCGGGTCCGAAGCGTCGTCGTTCCACTGAAGGAACTGGTTCGCACCGGGAGCCGCAGCAACACCAGTCTTCTGGGTCGTCCACACACCAGTCGTGAAGTACGTGTTGCACCAGTCAATGTCCCGCTTGAGCAGGAGTTGGTTGGTCACGAACTTCGTGGCATCCGAATCCACGCGGAAGTTGCTATCAGCGTTCGCACGAACCTGATCGTCAATATCCTTGTGAACGCCATACACATGCGCGAAGTAACTCGCCGTGTCCATCTTCCAACCGACCCCAGGGGTTTCGGTCGAAGGGGCACGACGCTGCACATCAGTACGCCGCCAATCCGACTTGCTGTACTTCCAGTACAGATCGGACTGCTTCTTCACTGGCACCTTGGGGAACACCTTAGTGGCGATGAACTCCTTGGCGCTCTGAATGTAAGCGACAGACACATTAGTCAACGGTGCGTTGATGTGAAGGTCGCTCTGAGCCGGGTTAGGCATTTAACTATCTCCTTTACTCTCAAGAAACCTTCAGCAGCACGGGGACCAACTGGTCAGCCGCACCACTACCAACAGCAACGCCAACAACGAGCGCAGCATCGGCAGGCAGCGTAGCCGCCACACCCTTGCCACTCGCATTGACCTTAATGGCATTTCCAGCGGTGATGCTGCCGCCAGCAAGCACCTTGGAGATACCGCGCACAGCAACAGTGGCAGCAGACCCAGTGGTCTGCGGCTTGTTCTGCAACACACCAACGACAATCTCGTTGGCAGTCGTGTCGGCAAGACCGCACTGCTTAGCGCCAGTCACCTTCACGAACTTGTACTGGTTACCACCGTTCGGGGAGGCTGAGCCGGGAAGCCCAGGAACTCCCGTGTAAACGGCAGCGGTGGCATCAGCGGTAAGGGTGACAGACCGCAAGCCTTCGTCGTAAGCCATGACTACTTATCCTTTCCTTCAGGAACCGTACCGAGTAGCCATGTACTCGTCATACGCATCGGGGTTGTCAGCGAAAACTGCCGAGATAGCAGCCGCCTTGGAGATATCAGCCTTCGACACGTTCTCTTCGATGAAAGCATCGACCGTGCGAAGAACATCGTTGTTGTCGCCTGCACCCTGCACGCCGATTTCCTCGAAAAGAATCTCGCCAGCAGCGCTCAGCGCCTTGTGGATAACCTCTCCGTACTCATACGGAAGATGCTCTCCGATTGCCATGAGAACCGGGGCCAGTTCAGAAGCCTCAACCGGAAGGTTGTAGGACTTCGCAACTTCCTCGTACTCACGGCTCAGACGCAGGTCACGCTCAGACTTGGCAATCTCTTCGGCTTCAGCCAAAGATGATGCCATTTCTTCTACCTGACCCATTGCCTTGGCGATGACCTCATCGCGCTCAATATCGGTGAGGGACTTCGACAACTCCTCGCGAAGTTCCTCAGAAAAGGATTTGCTCACTTTGTTCCTCTCGTTCGCGAGATATCCAGCCCCACCAAGCCCTGTTGCTCCAGCGGCGGCTCCACCAACTCCATATGCAGTTTTGTGTGATCCGATGTGATGTCCAACGTCGCCAGCCTTGCCGCCAGCGAGCGCTTTAGCCTGTCCAGCGGAACCAGTTCCCAGCCCAGTCCTGAACCGAGAACCAACACCCGCACCCATGATGTTCTTTGCAGAACCAGTAATCGTGCGGTTACCGACGTTGGCTGCCCTAGCAGCGCCAACACCAGCAGCGACTCCTGCGGCACCAACACCAGTGGCGGCGGCAGCGGTCTTGTGTGCGCCAGCAGTCTTCTTAGCGCCAGTCAAGAAGTTCTTGGTCTTGTCCAGAACTCCCTGGAGTCCTTCAGCGCCATTGATGATTGCCTTCTGAGCGCCTTGGGGGAGGGAGAACTTCTCAACGGACTCATCTTCGATGTCGATGTCCTCAAGGTCTTCCAGGGTGATGTCTTCCAAAGACTTACCTGTCAGTTCCTCAAGAAGATCAGCCTCGTCGTCCTCAAGTTCAAAAGTCTCTTCGTCAACCTCTTCGGCTTCTTCGGCAACGTCAGTCTCAGCCTTACCGACAACTTCAGACTCTTCAGCCGCAAGATCGTCAGACTCAAACTCGTCACTGACAACGACAAAGGCTTGACCATCATTGTCAAAGACAACATCACCTTCGGTGAGAGAGTCAGCGTCGATCATCTCGCCACTCTCGTTGAAAACGTCTTCAGGCACTTCAGCCTCCTCATCGCGCTTGGTAATAACAACCTTAGCGTGAGCATTCGCGGGACGATCAACAAGAGAGATTTCGTCAATCTCCATGTCGGTCAGTTCCTTGATAGGACGCGGCATTGTCGTTTTCCTTCCGCCTAGATTGATTGTGTCATTGCTGAAAAGGGTATTTGTGTCAAACTCATGCGTTTTGACAAAAACTACTGTGCCGCATGGTCGAAGTAAGACTTGTAAGCCGCGCCGCTCTTACGGCGATATACCTCGTTACCGACTCCAGCAGCAGCCAAAGCACCGCCAGTAACGAGCATTCCTCTGCGTGAAGCAGCGATCTTAGGAGCAGCCTTCTTAGCCTTACGGCCCTTAGTCAGACCTTTAGTCCCGCGAAGGATGTCCTTATCAGCAGCACGATACCCAGCGGCTACTGTCCCTCCTCCAGCGAGGAGAGCGGCAGTAGTCATCTTCGACCGAGTTTCACGGTCGCTTTCGAGGCTCTTGCTGACCTTCTTCTTGGACTCTTGACGCTGGATAGCAGCGAAGTTCAGTCCACCGATACCACCCACACCGCCAGAGACAGCGCCAGCAACGTAGCCCTTGTCCTTGAGTTTGTCAGCAAACTCAGTGCGCTTCTCGGGCGTACTCAGATCAGGCTTCTTCATCTTGGGCAACTTCACTGCCTTCAAAGAGCGTGAAGGACTGATCGGATGACGACGAACGACAGCAGACCCAGCAATAGCACCAAGGCCAGCAAGACCAAGAGCGGAAGCGCCCAGAGACAGTTTGGCTTGCCTCTTCTTCTTGCTACGCAGACTATCTGCTGGCGTTTTCTCAGTCATCATTACACCTTGAGAGCAGTCTTGGCAGCATTAAGGATCGCACTACCAGCACCGCTGGTCACAATCCCCTTAGCCTTCCTGTATGCCTTGATAGCGGGCTTGACCTTGTGATAGCCGTATGCACCACCAGCAGCACCAACGCCAGCGACACCAGCAACTCCACCAGCCGCACCAGCGGCGACAGCCTTACCAGTACCGTCGTCCTGTTGCCCCATCTGTTGTGGTTGTGGACGAGCCTGTGGATTCTGTGGATAGACCACAGTTCCCTTATGCACAACTCCGAAAGCAGATACTTCGCTCATCGGTATGACTCTTTCCTCTTGCCCTTGCCGTGGATGCTGAAGTGCGCTCGGTCGCCCTTCTTAACGTCTTCCCACTGCTGATCGTCATTGACCTTGAAGCCAACCCACCAGCCATGAGGAATAGCGTTCTCGTCTAGCCCCAGTTTCTCCAACTTTTCAGGAGTGACCACAAATGACTCGATGAGGTCAGACGTATGTAGTGGCACTTCACCATCTCGCTTGTGCATATCCCCGCCCTTACGCGAGTGAATGACGTAGTTGTAAGCAGACTTCTCAACTTCGGTAAGCGGGATGTAGTCGCCTTGACGGTCAACAACGTCTTCTCCATCCACCTTAGTGAGCGAGCACCAGCCAAAGACCTGACGCTTGTCTTCGTCAACCTTGCTGATTTCACCTTCCCAGGTGGTATCAAACTCGTTCTTCTTAGAGATGCTGGACAGTGGGAGAGGGATGATCGCGCGAGGATTCAGGTCAACGTAGTCAGCCTTCTTGACCTTTTCCTTCTTCATCGACACGCGCTCACGGGCGAAGTACTGAGCAGACTGAGCGTCCATACCAGCATTGACCAACTGAGCACCAACACCAGTAGTGCCAGCAACAACCACCGCACCCTTGGGGCTGACCTTCATACGCTTGAGCGCGCGGCCTACAGGAACAGTCTTGTTGGTGAAAGGAACCTTCTTCTTCTTGGAGTAGACATCCTTGGGCTTCAGTTTGCGTGCTTGGTCGTAAGCCATTTTAGTGGCGACAGCACCAGCAGAGGCACCGAAGAGGTTGTTCGCCAAGCCAATCTCAACTTCACGCTTCTTCTTCGTGTAAGCCTTTTCCTTCTTAGACTTACGCTGAAGCGGTCCATTGACATGCACATCAGCAGAATCAGGACTCATCTTGGAGATTAGATCGTGAAACTCCCGTGGGTCCACGGCACCCTGGTACAAGAAGTCTAGGACTTCATCAAGCATCTCCATACGTCTATCCTAACGAATCGGTCTTGGCAACATACTGCTTGTTCGGATCGTCAGTAGTGACGTACCTCTTGTTCTTACGGTCAACCTGTGCAAACGGTGAGTTGCCCAGCCTCGGAGACTTTGGCTTGACGGCTGGTTTGGTGACAGGCTTGACGGCAACCTTCTCTTGCGGAAGCAGAACAGGCTTCACAGCAGGTTTGACGACAGACTGTTCTTTGCTACCGAATAGAGCGGCGGCGGCAGAGAGTATCCCCGACTTCTCCTTGGCCTTTGGCTTTACTTCAGGCTTAACCTCAGGTTGAACTTCAGGCTTAGTAGCAGGCTTCTCCTCTGTAGCCACAGCCTCTTTGACTGTTTCCTTTTTCGTCTTGGGAGTGTCGTACTCACTCTCCATGACCTCAGGAAGTTCATAGTCAGACTTCTTAGGTGCCTGCTTTACTGGGCTTCCCATAGCAACTGCCACACCGGGACCACCACGTTGTAGAGCCTTGCCTCTATCGGTGTTCCTCTTCACGGAACGCTGACGGGTCAAGGACTCTGCTTTGGTCACGATGTCATAGGCCAGTTCAACCTCACACCGACAGTTGATATGCAGCGGAGGCATGAAGAACCCAGCGAACTGATCACTGATATCTACTTCAATCCCATCCAACGGTCCACAGGTAGGACACACCAACTCATCCTGTGCAGTCCGGTACACCTTCTTCATCGAAGGCGTGATCAGACCCTTGCTTTGCTTGTACGACCAGTCAGCCTGCATCCCTAGGTTAGACAAGGTACGCGACTCATGTTCCCCGATCCTCTTGCCTCTGATGCTCAAGAAATCGTCCAACTGCTTCTCACTCTTCTTAGGGTGAGAGTTGGGGTGATATCCGTCAGCAGGGTAGTAGGTGATCCATGACCGCATCTGAACTGGGTCCAAGCCCCACGCATCAGCGACTTTTTGCCACGCCAGCGAGCGGTCCCAGCCTTTGTTCAGAGCGGCGTTGTAACCCTCAGAGAAGGCACGATCAGATACCCCGTTGATCTGAGAAGCGAACTCTTCAGAGAACTTGCCTACAGCAGCAGACAGGAAAGAATCGCTCAGGTCTTTGGCCTTGAGTCGATACCCTGCTTTGATGTTGGGTGTAAAGGCAATGTCCCAGTAACTTCTCAAACGTGTGTGAGTTTCGTTTAGAGCCTCACTCATCTCTTCCTGGCGGATAGGTGGAGTGTCCTTGAGACTGTCGCGCATGACCATGCGATAGACCTGAAAGCCGATGTTCAACTGGTGAGCCAGTTGCCCAAGAGTCTTCGGCTCTTTCCTCTTCTCCTCCTTAGGGAGAAGATTGGCTATCGCAAGGAGTTTCATGCCGCAGTACCACCAGTGCGCTGACGGAAGAACTGCCGCGAAGCGTTCTTCACATCAGCATCAGTAATACTCATCAGGTCTTCCTTGGAGGCGCTACCTCCGAACTCACGCATCACCCTGGCACTTTGGACACTACGAAGTGTGTCATCGAAGTTCCTGACATCGCGTGCGTTGGAGTAGTTAGGTGCTGACCTAATCTTCTGCATCACAGTAGCGACAGCCATACGCCCTTGTGGGGTGTACTGGTAGCCAGAAGTCACGCTATTGCGAGAAGAGATTTCCTTCAACTCATCTTCTGAGTAGTCGGGGAACGCAATAGTCTTGGGGAACCGCGACTTCAAGCCAGGGTTGGCTGTCATTAGTCGATCCATATCTTCTGGATATCCGGCAAGGATGACGACTGTGTTGTCACGATTCGCTTCGGATTGGGCAACCAACTCATCGACTGCTTCAAAGCCGAAAGAGTCATTGTCGCCATTGACCAAGCCATACGCTTCGTCAACAAAGAGAACACCGCCCTTAGAGTCATTGAACGCCTTGCGAACCTTAGCCGCAGTATGACCCGCATACTGTCCCACAAGGTCAGCCCGAGTAGCAACAGTGAACTTATCCGTGGGGATAAGACCCATAGCCTTGTACGACTTACCCAACTCTTCAGCGACAGTGGTCTTACCCGTACCAGGGTTACCAGTGAAGACGAGATGCATAGTCGGCTTAGGAGCAGGCAAACCAGCAGCCTTACGTTGCTGTCCCACCTTGGCTTCTGTCACCAGAGCGTTGAACTCGTCTTTGGCTGAACCCAGTCCTACCAGAGCATCAAGGTTCCTACGCGACTGTTCCAACTGAGCCGTATCAATAGTCGGTGTACGCAGATCACCCAGAACGCCAGGGTTGTCGTAGTCCACCTTCTCTGTGAAAGTACCGTCAGGGTTCTCTTGAATCTCTTCAAGAGACATCTCGTTACGCTCATCAACTTCAGGAGCGTAAGTATCGAACTGTCCACGAATCTGCTTCATCTTCGCCAGAGCGAGAGCATCCTTGGCAATCTCAGTCTCCAGAGCATCGACGTTGTACGCCGTGTACTCCTTGTCACCGTACTTCACAACCTTGTGGCTCTTGATACGACTGACACCACCACTACGACGGATATCAGAACGCCACTCCTGAGTCTGGTCAAGGCCCGACTGCATGGACTGACCGAACTGCTTGGTCAGAGCATTGAACACTGGAGTCTTGGTATTCCAACCCACCTGATAGCCGAACTTGCTCTCAGCGCTATTGGTGAAGTTGTTGATGTCGGCATCAGCGCGCCACGCTGCTTCGTACTCATCCTTGGTCAGACCGGACAAGTAGTACGAACCATCAAGACGACCACTGGTGAAGTCGTACTGCTTCTTACTACCAGACGACAATCCAGCAACAAGAACGCTCGCGCTAGTAGGTGCCTTGGGAACGCCAAGGTTATCTACGATCCCGTTAAAGGCACCCTTACCACTGACAGCAGAGACAACAGCCGCTTCACCACCACGGCTAGACGAGTTGCCAGTCTCGTACAAAGACTTGGCGTTAGACAGAACTTCCTCACGGAAGACATCATCAGTCGTCAACTTCTCAAGGAACTCGTCATCGTCACCGCGATACATCAGTGATGGGTACTGACGCATGGGATTCTCGTCGCTACCGTCCCAGGGATGGAACTTGGCAGTCCCACCATTCTCCTTGCGATAGGAGATAGGACCAAGGTTCTTGATCGCACGCCGCAACTTCATGGCCTGCTGAATCTTCTGGTAGTCAGTGAGATTCGCTGATGCAGGAGGAACCCGCATCGGCCTGAAGCCGCTGTAGAGAGGCCCACTGAGTGTGGGGGTGATTGCGACACCGGAAGGTGTACGGGAAGACCGTCCTACCGGGGTAGCAGCCCTGGTTGGGGTGATGGGGGCTGCTGCTGTGCCCACACCACCCTCGCTAGGGGTTGAAGCACCCATTGCCCCTGGCGGGGCTTCCTCTTCCTGTTTCTTAGCAGGGGCAGGATAACGGGCAAGACGAGCAAGAGAAGCAGCGTTGCTGTAGTTCTCAGTAGATGCACGACGCTTACCAGTATTGAGCAACTTCTTGTCAGTCTGGTTCTTGAAGCCTTCGACCTCAGGATTCCAGTAGCCCTCGTACACCTTGTCTCCACGCAAGGAGTTGGGCTTGACGTAAGCCCTATCCGTTGCCTTGACGGAATCACCAGTCGGAGGAGTCCAACGCACATTGGAGATGTAGTAGGGGAACTGCTCTTTCAACGCCTTGAGAGCGTTGTAGTAACCTTCACCGTTAAGTCGAAGAGGACGAAGATCGGAAGAGTACTCCCGCTTCTTCTTCTCCAAGTAACGGCTGTAGTTATCAGCAGCACCCATAGCAGTGATCAGTTGATCATTGGTGTCGATCTTCTGCCCAGTCTTGATGCTGATTTCAGCCTTCAACTGGTCAACACCCAAAGGCTCACCCATAGGATCAGTGAAGTCGTCACCCTGGTTGAGAACGAACTCATCAGTCCACTCGTCAATGGTTGCTTGTGAGGGCTGCGGGTCTTCCTGCTCAGCGGCAATCAACTCGCTGTAACGAGCAGAACGCTCCTTGATCGCATCACCGTAGTCGCCAGGAACTTCAGCCTTAGCCTGCTCCCGCAACTCGTACTTACGATCAGCAGGGATATCGTTCAGGCGTGCCTTCTCAGCGTCCAGGCTGTCCAGCAACTTCTCGTAGCGGCCCTTCATCCGGCCAGCCTTGTTGTTCAGGCGACGAGCACCACGGAACGACGGGTCGAACTCAATAGTGAAAATACCGGAGTGGGAGACAACCGTAGTAGCCCGAGTACCACTCATCAGACCCGCGTAGAGGTCTTCCGAGGTAGGACCACCGAGAGTACGAGTACGCAGGTACTCTCCACCCTTAGCCTTGCCCAACTTGCGAAGGTTGAACGGCAGGTAGTGGTCATCACCATATCCAACAGCCTGAGTGACGGGACGACCAGCACGGTCGAACACCACACCCTCGGAAGGAGCCATAGCGCCAGAGTTGGTCTGAAGGTCCAGCAACTTCACATCAGGAAGACGGTTCTGCCAGTACTTCAGGAACGCGCTAGGCTCAGCAACCTCAACGTCCTGACCGAACTCATTCACTGTCGTGATGCGAGGAACCATCATGTCATCGCGAGCCTCGTTCAGACGCTCGTAGACATCAGTATCAGTCTTTGGCTTACCAATGGACTCTGAGATAGACCTCAACATGTCCTTGTCGATGTCTTTCTCAGTGCCACGGTAACGGTAGGCAGCACGACGAATCCCAGGACCAAAGACGTTCTCAGCCTCAGGACCGAAGTCGCCAATCATCTTGCCAGCAGCAATAGCGGCCTTAGCCTTCAGACCAACATCAAGGCCCATCTCTTCAGCAGTCCAAGCGACGTTACTGATGTGCCTCATACTGCGAGTAGCGCCAGACTCACCCATTGCAACGCCATTGTCATCGCGACGTTGCTGGTATCCGACTAGACCGGAACCCGCAGCCGCAACAGGATCAACATAGCCAGCAGCGTAAGGAGACTCATTCTGGTCGTTGTACCAGTTGATTTCTTTGACTTCGTTATCACCATAGAAGTCGATAGGATCAATGATGCTGTCAGGGTTATCGCCAACACTGACTCGGTTGACGTTCTCCTTGCCATTCTTGCGAGTCTTAACCTCAGCCCACGCAGGCTTTTTGTCGAACTGTCCAAGAGCGTTGGCAATCTCGTCATACGCCTGCTGGTACTGACCCAGGTTACGCATCCCATTCGGGGAAGCGAGAACAGCGAACTGTTCTTTCTTGTTAGCACCATCAGTGAATGAGCGGTGAGTCTCACGGGCAGGACCAGCAACAGCAGAGTTGATAGTGGTCTTACCCATTGCCGTGAAGCGTCCACCTGGGCCACGGGTCTGACGACCAGCATTACGGCTACGTTCTTCAGTCGTGTACTCGTCAGCCTTCATGATCAGATCGACGGCAGCAACAGCAGCATCAACAGCATCATCAGTCATCGACTTGTTGACGATGCCCTTCTTGATGGACTCTTTGACGACCTTAAGACGCTCTCCAACATTCTTCTGAATGTGCGCGTCAATGACATCGCCGTACTCGTCCATGCACTTAGACACAGTGTCAGACATGAACATGGACAGCAGCATGTCTGCTTCGTCCTTGTCAGTGTCCATGTACCACTGGTAGGTGGAGACAGCAGCGTCTAGATTGAAGTCGTCGGCAAGGTTGTCTCCGAAGAAGGACTTGCTGAACGGTTCAAGCCTCATTTGGACTTCTCCTTCTTCTCGGGCTTTGGAGCCTGCGGCTTGGGAGCCTGCATCTGCTTCAGTTTCGCCTGATGCATTTCTTCCTTGTGCTTGAGTTCCTGCTCCTTGGAAGCCGACTCATAGTCAGGACGACTGACAGATGCTTGGTGCAGTTCCTCCTTGTGCCGCATGTCCTGCTCTCCTTGAGCGTTCTGCACGGCATTAGGATCGCCTTCTTGCGGAGGCGCTTGCATCTCATCGACTTGCTGGTTAAGGCCAAGAGCCTGCTGATGGGCACCCATCTCTTGCTGCTGCATACTCATGCGCTGCTGTTCCATCTGCATTGCACCCTGCTCAGCCTGCTGCTTCAGTTGGATTGCCTGCAACTTCTGCTGAGCAATAGCCATAACATCGGCTTGCTTCTTCTGAGTTTCACGGACTTGCTCGCTGGACTCATCCATCTCAGGAAGACGGGCGGCCTTGCGAATGAACTTCTCCAACTCAGGATCGGGGAACCATTGCACACCAGCCTGAGCCATTTGACCCATGAAGGACGACAACTGGTTAAGGTCGGGAGGATCAACGTCGCCAGGAACGAACTGAGGTAGTTCTTCCAGCCGCATACCGTTTACCGCAAAGAGTCGTGGAACCGCATAACGGTTGAGCACATCTGCAATCGCTTGCGATACAGAGTTAATAGACGCGCGGAACAGGCCA
>RRZT010321872.1_pt1 | contig 42259 bp, 43 predicted proteins | sample 2165551 | NCBI WGS metagenome assembly RRZT01 (sample SAMN10456910, study PRJNA506462) | wastewater metagenome | biome: wastewater; feature: sludge; material: wastewater sludge; isolation source: wastewater sludge with Escherichia coli K12::gfp cells carrying plasmid... | place: USA: Moscow, Idaho...
CCAGAGAGCCGACCATCAGCGTCGGCTTTTCTTCTTTAGGGGGCAGGAAGGCGGAGTTGACCGCGCTTCTTTTCATGGCCGAGGCGGGCGATTTCGAAAAAAACGTCCGGTTGCGGCATCGAACGACGACCTAAGACAACCGCCAAAAATGGCAATCAGCCGCAAACCCATATCAATCAAGGATGTAGCTTTCCGGACGAGCTTCGGACTTGGTCCGGAGAAAACAGAGAATCAGGGGCCAAACAGAGAAAGAAAGGCGGGAGGATGGGGAGAATCGATGGTGCGAAGAGGTGCTTTGGAAAGATGTGAAACGGGCGCAACCCCTTTAGAAACAAGGGGAAAAAGAAAACCCGTCACCCCGGAGAATGACCCCAGAGAGACGGGTTTGTCTTTTCTAAATGGTGGAGTCGGCGGGAATCGAACCCGCGTCCGGAAATCCTCTACGATGAGTTCTACATACTTAGTCTGGCCATTTGGATTTAACCTCCGCGACGCCGACCGACAGGCTTCACTTTGGCGAGTTACCTTGGATTTAACGCCCGGCCAAGTAACCCGGTCTGACGCGATCCCATCTAAATGACTCTGCTGTCAGTTGCCTGACCATCCCGATGGGAGAGAATGTGCAGAGTCCGGTGCATTAAGCAGCCAGAGCGTAAGTATCGTCGTTTGCGACTATATTGCTTCAGCGTTTTACGGGGTGACTGAGATCCCGGTATGCCCTCATTCGCTTTGCAACCCCCGTCGAAGCCATGTCGACCCCTTGCTTCAGGTTTCTGCTCGGCAGAATCAAGTTTTGTAACTATACCATCAGACGCTTGCAAACGGGTAAAAGTTCCAGTGGATGCCCGATTTCATGGTCTGCACCCCACTGCCCGGGGTGCTCATGATCTGCAATATATCCCCAGCTTGCTAGCATGGTCTGCATCCCGACAACGCGACCGGCAACAATATCCCGCTCGGCATCTCCCACATAGATGCAATTTACGGGGTTTACGGCAAGTTGCTCGCAGGCATGAAGCATGGGGGCTGCATCCGGCTTGGCAGCATGTGTGGTGTCGCCACTGACAACCACTCCCGGTGGCTGGCGAAATCCCAGCTGTGGCACAAGGCGGTCGGTAAAGCGGCGGGGCTTGTTGGTGACGATCCCCCAATCCAGCCCTTCTGCCACAAGAGCATCCAGCATCGGGTTAACGCCATCAAACAGTACGGTGTCCACCGCAAAATGCTGCTCGTACAAATCAAGAAAACGCAGCCGCAACCGCTCGAACTCCGGATGATCCGTGTCCATGCCAAATCCCAGTCGGACCAGGCCGCGGGCACCGTGACTGGCCACAGGACGAATCGCAGCAAATGGCTGAGGTGAACGCCCTTCTTCCCTCAGCAGGGCATTCAGGGCCCAGCCCAGATCCAAAGCGGTATCCGCCAGCGTTCCATCCAGATCAAACAGTACGGCAGCAATCATGGCACATAAAAATTCATAATGAAGCTAGTCAATGTAGCACAGAGCCTGATGTTGACTCATGACTTGACATCCCCTCCCGGCATTCGGATAATCTCCCTCCATCAATTCCCCGATAGCTCAGTCGGTAGAGCGCCGGACTGTTAATCCGTAGGTCCCTGGTTCGAGCCCAGGTCGGGGAGCCAAGATTCGACGCCGTGAACCATGTGTTCACGGCGTTTTTCGTCCATGATCAGGTCAGGTCGATACTCGACTTGCAGGTCGGCCTGATTGAGCATGATCCGCTCAATGAACGAACTCATCAGCTGACGCAGCCGTTTCGGGTCAGTGGTCTCGCGGACGGTGCTGGCCAGCAATTCGGTCACAGAGGCAAGCTCGCGCTCGTCCAGGTCAAACGCCGGAACCGGCTCGTTGTCGATGGCGACAATCTGTTCTTCAAGAGCCTTGGCCCTCGCGTTCAGTTCCCGCAGCCGGTGGGTCAGATCGCCAAGGTTTGGCACGTCGACCCCGTGCGTTTCCAGCAGCTCATAGATCTTGCGGCGACGGGATACGGTGTCGCGCAGCTCACGCGTAATTGCCGTGCGGCGGCGATCCTGATCTTCTGCCCAGCTGCTTTGCAGCTCGGTCAGGTCCCGGATGACCGCCGTGACCTGCTGCGGTGTCAGGACACGATCAAGGATGGAGTCAACCATCCAGTTGTCGAACTGTTCTGCAGATACCCGGCGGTTCTTGCAGCCACCCCCTTTCTGAGAGCGGCTGCAGTTGTAGTAGTGGTAGATCCTGCTGCGTCCGGTCGCGGACTCGGTCTGCATCGCGGCGCCGCATTCACCGCAGCGCAGTATCCCCGTGAACGTAAAATGGCTGTGTGGGCTGCTGGTACCTTTAACCGGAGCCCGCTCAGTCCGCAGCTCACGGGCCCGGACCAGCTCCGACTCCGGAATGATCGAGGGATGGGATGGTGTCATGATCCATTCGCTTTCAGGCCGGTCATCGCCATTGTGCCCAACACGGTTGAATACGATAAAACCGGCGTAGACCCAGTTAGTTACGATTGCGCCGATGGTGGCCTTGGTCCATGCGGCGCCGCGACGGGCATGCCCTCGCGCATTCAGATCAATCGAGATTGCCTTGGTGCCGAGCCCGCCCAGGTACAGGCGGAAAATCTCGCGCACGATGGTCGCTTCATGCTCAACGATGGTCAGCCTCTTGCGTCGACGGTCTTTGGAATCCGGGACGGCGGCATATCCAAAGGGCGTGTGTACTTTTCCCAGATCCAGTTCTGCGCCGAAGCGTTAGCGTTGATGCACAGGAACTGGCGGATGTATTCGGCCTCTGGCAACTGGCTCTGCATCTCGAGCACGAACGCTTCGTTCAGGATGCCGAGCTTGATGCTGAGGTTCACGTCGACCGGTGGCAGGATGTGATAGCCACCGGTTTCGATCAGGTGGCTGAGTACATCAGCCACCTTGTGCACGCCGGTGATACGGATCTGCGGCTTGAAGCTCACGCCATGGTCGACGCCTAGGCGGCGGACAGAGCCCAGCATGGGCAGGAAGCGCGAGAACAGCCGGTCGGCCGGCATGTCGTCGCTCTCTCGAGGCTGGCGAACGAGATCCCGTCACCGTTGATCTGAGACATGATCCCGTAGCAGCTGGCCTTGCTGCCGTTGGCGAACTGGTATTTCAGGTCGGCGATCTGCCGGCGGCCGTTCTTGTAGGCTATCCGCCCGGTCAGAATCTCCGACCGGTGGATGGCGTCGAGGTGATAGGTGATGTTGGTCTGGCTCTGCTGCAACCGTGGAGCAACGATGCTTTCTTCCTGAAGCGGCGTAGTGGCAAGAAACTCCAGCGCGTACATCTCCTTCACTGTTGTCTTTCCCGTACGCCGGCAGGAAAAGTCGACTGAATTCGGGTGGTCGTCCATCTCCTGCATCTTGAGCACATGCGGCCGGATGCCGCTCACCGGGTCGGGACAGGCGTAGCGCATCGCCTCAACCTCGGCCCTGTGCCAGATCTTGGAATGAAAAAATGACCACCATGGCAGTGGTGGTCAAATATCTGCTTTAGCAAAGGAGAAACTACATGAAGACGGCAACAGCTGCCTTTCACGTTTTCATCCTCTCTTGTCTCCACGGCAGGTGCAAGCTGATAAATTAATAAAGTCGCATATTCGAATCATTTAGTCATAAATGTATGCGCACCGGCTGAAGGGTGAGGTACTGCAGGCAAAAAATGGCCATCCGTACATGGATGGCCGAAGCAGATCAGAAGCTAACAACAACTTGGTCAATATGGCACACCCTTATGTCTGTCACCAATTTAAATATGCAAATTATCTGATAGGAATTGTTTTTTACTGTTTTGTAATTATTGGGGATGTTTATTCCCAAAAAAACAGCCGCAAAAATGCGGCCAAGTGTTCATTGCTGCGAGTCTGACCCGGTCGAGAAAACGTCATCCAGACAGTATGAACGTCAAACAATCTAACTATTTGTTTGATTTGCATCAATCTTGCGGTGCAGCATGTGTCATCAGAAAACCTGTTCCAGGTCGCCAGTGCCACGCAGTAGTGGTTTTCGTGTGTGTTCCTGAGCCGGTGTAGTGAAAGCCGGTCTGCCGTGCTGGTGTTCCAGCGTCCGGTTTTGCAATGTTTCCATATTTCCAATATTATCGAAATATGGAAACATTGAACGCCGCCGAACTTCTCGCCGCCCTCGGGCACGAATCCCGCCTCGCCATCTTTCGCCTGCTTGTCGAAGCCGGCCCGGAGGGCATGAATGCCAGCACCATTGGCGAACGTATCGGGATGCCCGGAGCCACACTCTCGTTTCACCTTGCCCACCTGAGCCGAGTGGGTCTGATCAAGGGTGAACGGATCAGCCGTTTCATCCGCTATTCCGCTGCCTACGACACCATGGATGAACTGATTGCCTTCCTGACCCGTAACTGCTGCCAGGGTGCAGCAGCCTGCCTGCCAAAAACTGCTGCATGTGACACCACGGCCAAGCGCCGCTGCCCGTCCAAAGAAACCGGTGAGTGATCCCATGACTTCCTGCAAGACCGTACTGGTGCTGTGCACCGGCAATTCATGCCGATCCCAGATGGGAGAGGCCATTCTCAACCATGAACTGGGACCGCAGGTCCGTGCACTGTCAGCCGGCACGGCACCACAATCACGCGTTGCAGAGAGAGCGGTCGAGGCACTGCGGCAGCTGGGCCTGCCGACCGAAGGGCTGCACCCCAAAACGGTCGATGCCGTCATGGATGAACCCATTGATCTGGTCGTCAGTGTCTGCGACCACGCCAGGGAAAGCTGTCCGCTGTTTCCCAAGGCCGTCCGGCGCATTCATGTCGGCTTTCATGATCCCCACGGAGAAAGCCTCGACAGCTTCATTGCCGTGCGCGACGACATTCGCGCCCGGCTGGTGCCGGCGGTCAGGGCAGCGCTCGGACTGGAGGCATGACGATGTCCGTCCAGTGCCAGACCGCGGGCAGGCTGGCCGCAGATGCACCGATGAGCGTGTTTGAACGGTATCTGACTGTCTGGGTCCTGCTGTGCATCATTGCCGGCATTGCCCTGGGGCAGCTCATGCCCGGCGTTTTTCACGCCATTGCCGCCATGGAGATTGCCCGGGTCAACCTGCCTGTCGGGCTGCTGATCTGGGTCATGATCATCCCGATGCTGGTCAAGGTGGATTTCGGTGCCCTGCACGAGGTCCGCCAGCATGTCCGCGGGATCGGCGTCACCCTGTTCGTCAACTGGCTGGTCAAGCCGTTTTCCATGGCCCTGCTGGGCTGGCTGTTCGTGCGCCACCTGTTTGCACCGTGGCTGCCCGCCGACCAGACCGACAGCTACATCGCCGGCCTGATCCTGCTGGCGGCCGCTCCCTGCACGGCCATGGTATTCGTCTGGAGCCGGCTGTCCAACGGCGACCCGCTGTTCACCCTGTCACAGGTGGCCATCAACGACACCATCATGGTGTTTGCCTTTGCCCCCATCGTCGGGCTGCTGCTGGGCATGTCGGCCATCACCGTGCCGTGGGCGACGCTGATGACCTCGGTCGTGCTTTACATCGTGGTGCCGGTGCTGCTGGCCCAGACGTGGCGCCGATGGCTGCTGGCTCGCGGACAGGCAACCTTTGATGCCGCCATGAGCCGGATCGGCCCGTGGTCGATTTCTGCCCTGCTGGCCACGCTGGTGTTGCTGTTTGCCTTCCAGGGCGAAGCCATCCTGAACCAGCCGCTGGTCATCGCCTTGCTGGCTGTGCCGATCCTGATCCAAGTGCTGTTCAACAGCGGACTGGCCTACTGGCTGAACCGGGTGGCAGGGGAAAAGCACAGCATTGCCTGCCCGTCAGCCCTGATCGGCGCCTCCAATTTTTTTGAACTGGCCATTGCTGCCGCCATCAGCCTGTTCGGTTTCCAGTCCGGTGCGGCACTGGCCACTGTTGTCGGCGTATTGATCGAAGTGCCGGTCATGCTGCTGGTCGTCAAGGCCGTCAATGCCAGCAAAGGCTGGTACGAGTCCCGCTAAACCAAGGAATCCCTCATGAAAAAGCTCGAAGTCTTTGATCCGGCCATGTGCTGCTCCACCGGAGTCTGTGGTGTCGATGTTGATCCGGTACTGGCGCAATTCGCCAGCGATCTCAAGTGGCTGACCGGGCAAGGCGTGACGGTGGAACGCCACAATCTCGGACAGGAACCGCAGGCTTTTGCCGCGAATGCAGCCGTCGTCAAGGAAATGCAGGCCGGGATGGACCGCCTGCCGCTCCTGCTGGTCGAGGGCGAGGTGGTCTCCACCGGTCTGTATCCGACCCGGGCGCAACTGGCCCAGAAACTCGGCATCCCCATGGATGCCACGGACAAACCACATGCCAGACCGGGGGGCTGCTGCTGCAAACCCGGCGAATGCTGCTGAAAGAGGATTGAAACATGGCTTTTCTGACCACTCAGACCCGCTACCTGTTCTTTACAGGCAAGGGTGGCGTCGGCAAAACCTCGATGTCGTGTGCCACCGGGCTGGCACTGGCCGAAACGGGCAAGAAGGTCCTGATCGTCAGCACCGACCCGGCTTCCAACCTGGATGAAGTGCTGGGTGTCGCTCTGGGCCAGCAGCCCGTGCCGGTTCCGTCAGTTCCGGGCCTGTGCGCCATGAACATCGACCCGGAAGCAGCAGCCCGTGCCTACCGTGAACGGATGGTGGCTCCTTACCGGGGCATTCTTCCGGATGCGGCCATCCACAGTATGGAAGAACAGTTTTCCGGTGCCTGTACCGTGGAGATCGCGGCTTTTGACGAATTTTCAAAGCTTCTGGGCGATCCGGCCATCACGGCGGATTTCGACCATGTCATCTTTGATACGGCTCCGACCGGACACACCCTGCGTCTGCTGACCCTGCCGTCGGCCTGGACCGAATTCATTGCCTCGGCGACCGGCGGCGCATCCTGCCTCGGGCCACTGGCGGGCCTGGAACAGCAGAAAACCCTGTATGCAGCCACGATGGCACGCTTGTCGGATGCGGGTGAAACCACTGTCATTCTGGTCAGTCGCCCGGAACAGTCCGCCCTGCGCGAAGCCGAGCGCACCCGTGGCGAACTGGCCGGGCTGGGCGTGACCAACCTGCGGCTCATCATCAACGGCCTGTTTGCCGATGCAGCCGGAACGGATCCTGTCGCTCGGGCCATGGCCGGACGGGCCAGCGAGGCACTGACCGGCATGCCGGTCATGCTGGGCCGGCTGCCGCGCATGACGGTGCCTTTCCTGCCGCTCGGCACGGTGGGGCTGGATGCCTTGCGGCTGGTCGCGCACCCGGAGCGGATACCGGCACCTGTCGTGCCCGTCAGCCCCCCACAGACCGTTCTTCCGGGCGGTATGGGGCCGCTGGTGGAGCAGATCGCCCGCAACGGCCGTGGAGTGATCATGACCATGGGCAAGGGCGGTGTGGGCAAGACCACCGTCGCCGCCGCGATTGCCGTGAATCTTGCCCGGAACGGACATAAAGTGGTCCTGTCCACGACTGATCCGGCGGCACATGTTGCCAGCACCCTTGACGGCCGGATCGACGGCCTGACCGTGACCCGGATTGATCCGGCGGCGGAGGTGGCGCAATACACGGCCGAGGTGCTGGGCAAAACCGCTTCGCAGCTCGACAGCAGCGGGCTGGCCATGCTGGAGGAAGACCTGCGCTCCCCCTGCACGGAAGAAATCGCCGTGTTCCGGGCTTTTGCACGTACGGTGGCCGAGGGCAAGGACGGGTTTGTCGTGCTGGATACGGCACCGACCGGGCATACCATCCTGCTGCTGGATGCGGCCGAAGCCTATCACCGCGAGGTGATGCGCACCCGGGGCGACATGCCGGAATCCGTACGCGAGCTGTTGCCACGGCTGCGCGATCCGGAGTTCACCCGCGTCATGATCGTCATCTTGCCGGAAGCCACGCCGGTACACGAGGCGGAACGCTTGCAGGGCGACCTGGAGCGTGCCGGCATCCAGCCGTTTGCCTGGGTGATCAACCAGTCCTTGCTGGCCAGCGGCACACGCGATGCCTTGCTGATGCAGCGCGGCGAGTACGAGATTCCGTTCATCAGGACCGTGGCCGACCGCCTGGCGACCCGCTGCGCGCTGATTCCATGGCTGGCGCAAGTGCCGGCTGGAGAAACCGGTCTGGGGCAGCTGACCAGTCCGTAAGCATCAGGAGCCTGCATGCGCAGGCTCTTTTTTGTGCCAGAACCATCGGCGGGCGGTGATCCGGCCTGCGCCGCTGGACTGGCAGACCGGAGTTTGTCCGGTTGCCCGACGGGGAGAGGCGGGCAGGCAACTTCCGGTCCTGCGGGGATACGGAGGCCTGTCGGCCCGGACATGGATGAAGGGCAGCCTTGGAGCCGGGGGCGGTCGCCAGCGGCTCGTACTTTTGCTCCGGCAGTGGCTGCCTTGTGGTCATCAGGTTGGCTGACCGGCGTCCGGAATCCCCATGCTGGCCATGATCCTGGATGCATTCAGCTTGCAGTCCATGTCGTCCGGGCGTGATTCGATCAGCCGGAGCAGGGCCTGGATCCGTTCCTTGTTCTCGGTCAGGCGCATTTGCAGTGCCTCGATGTCTGCCAGTTTGTGCTGAAGGGTGCCGACCAGTTCGTCGTGTTGCCAGGATGTAATGTCCGTGGGCAGGAGACGCTTGATTTCATCCAGGGAAAACCCGGCCTGCTGTGCGTGGCTGATGATGGTCAGCACGGCGACCGTTTCCCGGGGATAGTCACGATAGCCGTTTGCCTGACGGCTGGCTGTTTGCAGCAGTCCTCTGGACTCATAAAAGCGGATGGCCGAAGTGGCCACGCCGGTGAGTCTGGACAGTTCTCCGATTTTCATGGGCCTCCTGGGCGGATTGCCGGTTTGATGTGGCTGGCGGGGGCGGGACACCGGTCGGGTTCAGGCCGGCAAGCGGGGCGGAGATGTCCGGCAGATGGACCGGAGCCCGGGAAGTGGCCATGGAGCATCGGCGGCAAGCCGGCCGGCAGTCTCCTGCCATGTGTGTGTCTTGATCAGGTGCTTGACCTTCAAGCCAGCTTCAATCTTATCGTGCTGCTTCGTACATGCGGGAGATCATGATGAGCCCTTTTGTGTCTTTGCAGCTGCCCAACGGGGTCATGTTGCCAAACCGTCTTGCCAAGGCTGCGATGGAGGAAGGCATGGCCGACCAGGATCATGCGCCATCCGGCGCGCTGGTCCGTCTTTACCAAACATGGGCGCAAGGTGGTGCAGGCCTGCTGATTACCGGCAACGTCATGGTGGACGGCCGGGCGATGACCGGACCGGGAGCAGTGGTTCTGGAGTCGTTGCAATTCAGGGAGCGGTTTGAAAAGTGGTCTGCGGCTGCGCGGGCACAAGGCGCGCACATCTGGATGCAGATCAATCATCCCGGTCGCCAGGTGCCTGCTGCGCTGGGGCAGGAGGCGATTGCACCTTCTGCCGTGGCGATGCAGCTGGGAAGTTTTTCCCGACAGTTCGACATGCCGCGCACCATGACGGAGGCCGATGTCCAGGATGTCATCGCCCGCTTTGTCAGGACTGCGCAGCTGGCGGAGCAGTGCGGCTTTACCGGTGTGCAGGTCCACGCGGCACATGGTTACCTGATCAGCCAGTTCCTGTCGCCCCTTGCCAACAAGCGTACTGACCGCTGGGGTGGCAGCCTGGAAAACCGGGCCCGTTTGCTGCGGGTCATCGTGTCGGGAATACGGCAGGTCGTCGGGCCGGATTTTGCCGTTTCGGTCAAGATCGACTCGGCTGATTTCCAGCGGGGCGGCTTTGACGTTGATGATGCGAAGCAGGTCGTTGCCATGCTGGATCTGCTTGGTGTTGACCTGATCGAACTGTCTGGCGGGAGCTATGAGGCGCCTGCCATGCACGGGCAGGCCCGTGATGGCCGTACCCTGGCCCGCGAGGCTTATTTTCTGGAGTTTGCCCGGGACATTGCATCGGTCGCCCGGATGCCGGTCATGGTGACAGGGGGCATTCGCCGTTACCCGGTGGCAGAACAGGTGTTGGACAGCGGTATTGCAGTGGCCGGTATGGCTACCGCACTGGCGATTGATCCGCAATTGCCGAATGCCTGGCGTGCTGATACGACCGTGACAGCCCGGCTGCATGCTGCCGGATGGAAAAACAAGGTATTGGCTTCGGTTGCCTACATGGCGCAGGTGAAATACCAGCTGCGCCGTCTTGGCAAGGGCAAGCCTGCCCGTCCCGGTATTTCTCCGGCAATTGCGCTGCTTGGGCAGCAATGGCATGACCGGATCGGGACCATCCGGTATCGCCGCTGGATCGTCAGGAGGACTGCTGCTTCATAATTCTGGTGGATGATTTGCCAGTCGGATGGATATCGGTATGACAAATGTTTTTTTGTCAGAAGGATACCGGGCATTCAAAACAAGGAAAGAGTAGAGCTGGCTGGAAAAACAAATTCAAGACCCGCTGGTGAGCACGGATGGTTTGGATTGGAACCAGGATGCTTTTCGGTGCCCTTTAAAAACTGTCATCCTGTTGTTTTCGGGCGGGGACATAAGGTTTTTTCTGACAAGATATGACACAATTCCATCCAGACTGACCAAGACCTGCCGTCAGGTTTGTCAGTATCTCTTTTTAGTTTAATGTCATTTTTATGGTGGTATGCAAAGCGTAAACAAATGGTTGCTTTATGGCTGCGATGGCCAAAAGACAGCGATGATCTTTTAAGGTGAGTGTGCAAATGGCGCAAAACATTTATGACCAGCAACATTTTTTTGACAACTATGCCCGGTTGCCCAGATCCGTGCATGGATTGTCAGGTGCTCCGGAATGGGCGGAATTGCGCGCCATGCTTCCATCCTTGCAGGGCAAGGATGTGGTGGATTTAGGTTGTGGATATGGCTGGTTTTGCCGCTATGCCGTTGAACACGGAGCGGAATCCGTTTCTGGACTGGACTTGTCCAGGAAAATGCTGGAGCGCGCGCAGGTACTCACCAATAGCGAAGCAATTACGTACCAGTGCTGTGATCTGGAACAGCTGTCGTTGCCTGCGCAGTCTTTTGATCTGGCATACAGCTCGCTTGCCCTTCATTACCTTCGTGACATTAATCGCTTTTTTGATTGTTTGTCGCAGGCAGTCCGTCCGGACGGGTGGCTGGTGGTTTCCATGGAGCATCCGGTCTATACCTGCCCGGAGAGGCAGGAGTGGGGCGTTGACAGCATGGGGAAACGCTCATGGATGGTGAACCAGTATCAGGAAGAAGGAGAGAGGGTAAGCAACTGGCTGGCAGATGGAGTCAGGAAACATCATCGCACGCTGGGTACAATCCTTAATGCCGTAATCCATGCAGGCTTTGACTTGCGGCATGTCCGGGAATGGGGACCGGACGATGTGCAAATTGCAGAACAGCCGGCTCTGGCGGAAGAGGCCGAGCGTCCCATGCTGCTGCTGTTTTCAGCACAAAAACGCTGAGGGCACAGGTCTGGCAGTGAGCCAGGCCTGTCTATTTATTCCGTGGTTTATCCAGAAACCGTTTATCCACAATGGATCATGATTGGCCGTTGGTACGGTGTCTGGTTCATCAGGGATCGGAACATGTAGCAAAATGATGCATGGCCAATCCGGCAATCACACCCATTCGTCAATGTTGGTGCCGGTATTGTTTGAACCTGAACCTTGTGGTGCTTGCTGCGTGTTTTTTTGCGAGTCTTGTGATGATTGCCCCTGTTCAGCTTTCAGTTGGGCAATCCGTTGCCGGACTGCCTGCAACTCCTGCTGGATGACCCGTTGCTGCTCGAGTCTGGTTTTCTCATCTGCTGACTTGTCTGATGTCAGCTCTTCAAGTTGCCTTTTCAGCTCTTCCTGACGTTTTTCCAGCCGGACCAGCTCACTGGATGATGAGGATGATGTTTTAACGGCCGGGCTGGCGGCGTTGCCGGGATTGATTTGCATGCTGTCTCCTGGATCGACATGAGCTGGAACATGTTAATACCAACCCCGGGTAATGTGGGATTGTGAGTGTCCGGAACCACGGATTCGTGGCTGTGCGTGAGCGAAGGTGTTCAGGCTGGCTGCCAGTCCGTTGCAAGCCTGATCCAGCAGCGCCGTGCCTTGGGGGCAGCTGGACGTTGCGGTTGCCTGAAGCTTCCGTGAAGCCAGCACAAAGCATCTGGACAGTAGAGATGGATGAAAACCGGGCCAGGCAAGCGCGGCGTATTTGAACTCGTGCACGAAAGGATTGTAGCTGGGCAATGAGATCGTTGGTGAGTATGCCGCTGCTCCTGTCCGGGGGCATGATGGCAGATATGGTGCCTGCTGACCGTTATGGTCAAGCTTCGTGTGGGCCGATGTGCTGTTGTCACCATCGTTGCCAGTCCCAAAACTTAAGCCAGATCAAGGTTGCTACAAATGGCCATGCCGGGATTTGTTCTGGATACTGATAGCCTCTGGTTAACCGGACTTGATGGAGGCTGTTTGTGAAACATATCCCGTACTGCACGTTTTCGATAAAAATGGCTGTCAATGCGGCATGCAATAGCAGGTATTTGATCTCCTTGTTAGTGCTGTCCGTTGCATCTGGATGTGCTTCTCTGGAGGATTTCCGGAAAATGGCTCCGGAACAGAGGGCCAGGATGGTGTGTGAAAGTCGGCCTGATTATCTGGAGTTGCAAAGAAAGATCCGGGATTTTGAACAGAGGATTACTGATATTGATGAGGCACTGAGAAAAGGAATCAGGAATTACCGTCAATGTGAGCAGGTCAAGGTATATGGTGACAGAGTTACAACCTGTACCACGGCAGGCAACACCACACAATGCAGGGAAAGCCGGCCTGAACGCTTTGAGAAGCGGTGTGTTGATGTCTTGGTTCCAGTTGATCCTAGACAGGAAAAGGAAAACAGAAAAGAGTGGGTGGCTGAAAAAAACACTCTTCAGGAGCGGGCCGTTAATGTTTATGGATTATGCTACAAGACGGTGGTCAAAATGAATGCTGAGGATGCTTATGAGCTTTATTGACTATTGATTGCCGTTTTTTTCGGCAGGCGCCAACTTTGGGTTTGCTGTGTCATGCGCCACACTTTTTGTATGAAAAAGCATTTTTATTGATGTTTTTTTGATTTTGTAATGATGCGGTGATAATCAAGATCTTTCTGGATTGCAAGAGAAAGGCTTGATTATGTTGATGTACCTCTCTTGGGTGGATTTGTCTGTAGTTTTTCTGACTGTTTTTGCTGCGTATGTGATTTTCGGGATTGCTGGATTTGGAACGTCGCTTGTTGCCACTCCCGTCCTTGCCATGTTTGTTCCGCTGGGGAAAATAGTTCCGTTGCTGGCTCTGATGGATATGTGTGCTGCAACAGGCAATTTTTTAAAAGATGGCCGAAAAGCCGAGTTGCATGAACTCAAGCGTTTGATCCCATTCATGATTTCGGGCAGCATGATTGGTGCGGCTGTCTTGTTGTATGCACGGCCTGATACTCTTGTGTTGGCTCTTGGTCTGTTTGTTGTGGCTTATGCTATTTATGCTTTGGCTGGCATTCATCCTCACCGGAAATTTTTGCCAGGAGCTGCCATTCCATTTGGACTGGTTGGTGGTGTGTTCAGTGCCTTGTTTGGTACGGGAGGGCTGTTTTATGCAATTTATCTGTCTGGACGGATCGAGAAAACAGACCGCCTGAGGATAACCCAGAGCACTTTGATCGGTCTGGCGACAATGACCCGTGCGATCCTGTTCCTGCTTGCTGGCGTATACATGGATACCTCATTGCTGCTGTTGGCATTGATGCTTGCTCCAGCCATGATTTTGGGTATGTTGACTGGAAGGCATGTTTCGATTCGCTTGAGCAGGGAGCAATTCATGCGCGTTATTCATTATGTGGTGTTGATGTCAGGATTGATGTTGCTTGGCCGTTATTTCAGTGGTTGATATTCAATGGCTTGCGTCTGTTTTTGGATTGATGGTTGCATTGGGCATGTTGCATGAAATTGTTTTTGTTGTCTTTTTTTATTTATTATGTTTTTTAGTGCCTATTCAAAGTCTGCGTGTTTCCGTGTTGATAACGATAGAAAATTTCAAAAAGGCTACATGAATGCTGGATGTAAAGCCGGTCGAGTTGCAGGGAAAGCATGTCAGGCTTGTCCCCTTGTCTCGTGATTACCTGCCCGGTCTGCTCGAAGCGGTGGCGGATGGTGAGCTGTGGAAGCTTTGGTATACGGCGGTTCCTGCTCCAGCAGGCATGGGCGATGAAATCGACCGTCGTTTGCGTTTGCAGGCGGAGGGACGGATGCTGCCGTTTGCCGTACTGGATGCCGGAGGGCAGGCTGTCGGCATGACGACCTACATGAATATTGATGCGGGAAATCACCGGCTGGAAATAGGGTCGACCTGGTACCGCAAGAGCGTGCAGCGCAGCCCGGTGAATACCGAGTGCAAGCTGTTGTTGCTGAAGCATGCATTCGAGCAGCTGGGATGCATCGCTGTGGAGTTCCGGACGCACTGGCTCAATCATGCCAGCCGGCATGCAATAGAACGCTTGGGTGCCCGGCTGGACGGTGTACTGCGCAGCCATCTTGTCCTGCCGGACGGCAGTGTGCGCGATACCTGTGTCTACAGCATCCTCTGTCAGGAGTGGCCTGCCGTGCAGCAACATCTTGCTTATCAGCTGACCAGACCCCGTGACTGAGCTATGCACTGTAGTGCTTTCATTGGAGGAGCCTGCCACCAGGCGATGCAGGAGGTTGCCCGGCCGGTCCGTGTCTTTAGTGCAACCACTTGCCGATTGTATTTGCCACACAGGCAAATGACGTGTAACGTATTGCCTGCGATTTTTAAGTAGTGTTGTTGTTTTGTCGGTTTCGTTCCCGCGGTTTAGCGGTATCAATCCACCATTCGTACCGCGCCAGCTTGAAACTCGCCTTTCTTGGGGCTTTGCCCTGTCACTAGTTTACGGAGAGTCAAGATATGGCAACCGGTATCGTCAAATGGTTCAATGAGTCCAAGGGTTTTGGTTTTATCTCCCCCGATGAAGGTGGTGAAGACCTGTTCGCTCACTTCTCTGCCATCCAGTCCAAGGGTTTCAAGACTCTGGCTGAAGGTCAGCGCGTGTCGTTCGATGTAACGACCGGACCGAAAGGCAAGCAGGCCAGCAACATCCAGCCGGCCTGATGCCTAAATGCCACCCGGCCACTGGCCGGGTGTTTCATTTCAGGGGTTGAGTTTTTCAACCCCTCTTTTATTTTGTAACGGAGCAACCTATGGCCAAAGAAGAACTGCTGGAAATGCAGGGCACCGTCATGGAAGTCCTGCCTGACTCACGCTTCCACGTCACTCTGGATAACGGACACTCGCTGGTCGCCTACACGGGTGGCAAGATGCGCAAGCATCACATCCGCATCATTGCCGGTGACAAGGTGACGGTAGAAGTTTCGCCGTATGACCTGACAAAAGGACGGATTACCTTCCGCTTCATCGAAAGACATCCCTCCGCGCCTTCCCATACCCCGCGCCGGCGTTTCTAAGCCCGTCGGGCTTCCTGTGCAAGCGATCGTTCCAGTCGGACCTAGTCTTGCTTGCGCTCAGCTGTTTCCCCTCCGTTTCTGCCTTTTTGCCTGGCTCCGGAGCAACAGGCCTCCTAGTCCTGGCTGCACAAACGGAAATCCACCTCGGGCCGGCGCCCGCTGATCACATCGGCAACCAGTTGCCCTGAGCCGCAGCTCTCGGTCCAGCCCAGCGTACCATGCCCGGTATTCAGGTACAGGTTGGCCAGGCCGCGCGCACGACCGATCAGCGGCACGTTGCCCGGCGTGGTCGGACGCAGTCCTGACCAGTTGTCGGCCTGCTGCCAGTCCAGTGCATCACCAAACAGCTCGCGTCCGCGCCGGGCCAGGGCCTCGCAGCGCACCGGGTTGATGTGATGCGTATAGCCACTGCCGAATTCAGCCGTACCGGCAATCCGCAGCTGGTCACCCATGCGGGCAATCACGATGCGGTGGGCTTCGTCAGTCAGGCTGATGCTGGGTGCGCCGGCCGGATCACGGACCGGAACCGTGATCGAATAACCCTTGGTGGGATAAACCGGCAAGTCCAGTCCGGCCGTCCGGGTGATTTCGCCGGAAAAGCTGCCCAGTGTCACGACATAGGCATCGCCTGTCAGCGTGTGGTACTGGCCATCACTGCCGGTTACGCCAACCTCCTCAATACGGTTGCCGTTACGGACCAGTCCGTTGATGCGGGTATTGAAACGGAACTCCACCCCGCGCGCAGCACAGTGGCTGGCCAGTTGCCGGGTGAACAGGCGCGCATTGCCTGATTCATCGTCCGGGCAGTAGGTGCCGCCCACCAGCCGGGGAGCAATACGGGCCAATGCCGGTTCCAGCCGGACCAGCTCCTCACGGCTGACGACTTTGCGGGTGATGCCGAAATCGGCCATGAACCGTGCCGAGCGGCCGGCATCGTTCAGTTCTTTTGCCGATTCGTACAGGCAGATGATGCCCTGCGTCTGCTGCTCGTATTCCAGATGCAGTTCCTGGCGCAGCGCCTTGAGTGCGTCCCGGCTGTAGCGGCCCAGAAGCAGCATTTGCCGCATGTTGTCAGTGACACGGGACGGACGGCATTCGGCCAGAAAGCGCAGCCCCCACTTCCATTGTTGCGGGTCCAGCCGCAGGCGGAACAATAGCGGGGCATCTTCCTGCCCCATCCAGCGTACGATCTGCGGCAAGACATGAGGCTGGGCCCATGGCTCGGACTGGCTGACCGAAATCTGGCCACCGTTGGCAAAGCTGGTTTCACTGGCGGCTTCGCTCTGGCGATCGACCACGACTACTTCGTGGCCGGCCCGGTTCAGATACCAGGCACTCGTCACGCCGGTCACGCCGGCCCCCAGCACTATCACCCGCATGGCAATCTTTCTGTCGTTTTAAAGGTCAATAAACCTATGCTAATTCGTCTGGCCGCGCGACATCAAATCCGGCGTGGTGAGACCGCCGGAGCAGCCTGGCCTGGCGTGACGACTTCGTAGACGGTCTTGCCGCGCAGTTTCAGCCGCGGATTGGCCTGATAGAAGTTTTCCGAATGCCCGACAAACAGCACACCGTCTTCGCGCAGGACCGGCGGGAATTTGGCCAGCACGTCAAGTTGCGTCTGGCGGTCAAAATAGATCATCACGTTGCGGCAGAACACGGCATCCATGCGCTCGCTGATGCCCCAGCCGGACTGCGGGTCAATCAGGTTCAGGCGGCGGAAGCTGACGATCTGGCGCAGGGCCGGCTTGACGCGGACCTGCTTGCCGTCAGGCAGGGTTTCGAAATAGCGGGATGCGTAGCCGGTAGGCAGCTTGTCGAGTGCTGCGAGCGGATAGACCGCTTCCCGGGCCTGGAGCAGGACCTGGGTATCAAGGTCGGTAGCGAGGATCTGGATGCGCGGCGCGCGTCCCATGCCGGCCTGGGCATCCAGCAGGGCCATGGCGATCGAATAGGGCTCTTCACCAGTCGAGGCTGCGGCGCACCAGACCCGGAACACGTCCGCACCTGCCGCTGCCCGCTGGCGGTAGTGCTCGGCCAGGATGGGGAAGTGGTGCTCTTCGCGGAAGAAATAGGTCAGGTTTGTGGTCATTGCGTTGGTGAAGGCTTCCAGCTCGCTGCGCCCGGACGGGCTTTCGAGATGAGCGAGGTAGGTGGCGAAATCTGCCTGTCCCAGTTCACGGACGCGCTTGACCAGGCGGCCGTACACCATGTCTTTTTTGCTGGGGTTGAGGGCGATGCCGGCCGTGCGGCGGATCAGGTTGCGTACCCGCTCGAAATCGGCCTCGGTGAAGACGAATTCGCGGGTGGGAGGATGAATGGGGGTCAACGGTGGAAACATTGCCATGAGAACAGACCGGGTGGCAAAAGCCCGACTCTAAAACAAAAAGCCCAATGACTTGGGCTTTTTTGTCGATGGCCGCAGATGCGGCCGGCCGGGCCGGAGCCGGAAAATCAGACCGAGAACGACGAACCGCAGCCGCAGGTCGAGGTGGCGTTGGGGTTCTTGATGACGAACTGCGAACCTTCCAGGCTTTCCTGGTAGTCGATTTCGGCGCCCACCAGATACTGGTAGCTCATCGGGTCGATCAACAGGGTCACGCCGCCTTTTTCCATCACGGCGTCGTCTTCGTTGGTGATCTCGTCGAAGGTAAAGCCGTACTGGAAGCCGGAACAGCCGCCACCGGTGACAAACACGCGCAGTTTCAGGTCCGGATTGCCTTCTTCGGCGATCAGTTCGCTGACCTTGGCTACGGCGCTGTCGGTAAAGTTGAGCGGCAACGGCATTTCGCTTGCAGCGTTCATGTGGTTCATTCTCCAGAAAAACTGGCGCGGATTATCCTGCGCGCGCCAGCAGATTGCAACGCTAATGCAAATAGGGGTTTTGGATGGAAAAGCAAGTGCTTAGCCCGGATTTTTCTGCTCGTGGAGCCGGGTGACCGGGCTGCCGGCAGCCGTTGCCGTACCGGCCGGAGCAGTACCGGAACGATGTGGCGGGCAACCGGGAAGTCCGGCCGCCCACCGGAGGGGGTTACGGCATCAGCGGGACGATTTCGAGTCCGGTCGATTCCGGCAGGCCGAACATCAGGTTGAGGTTTTGCACGGCCTGGCCGGCAGCACCCTTGACGAGGTTGTCGATCACCGACAGCACCACGACCGTGTCACTGCCCTGCGGGCGGTGGACGGCGATGCGGCAGGTGTTGGAGCCGCGTACCGAGCGGGTTTCCGGGCAGCTGCCGGCCGGCAGGACATCGACAAAACGCTCACCGGCATAGCGCGATTCAAACAGTCCTTGCAGGTCGACGTCTTTCTTGAGGCGGGCGTACAGCGTGGCATGGATGCCGCGCACCATCGGCGTCAGGTGCGGCACGAAGGTCAGGCCGACCGGCTGGCCGGCGACGGCTGCCAGTCCCTGGCGGATTTCCGGCAGGTGACGGTGGCCGGCGACACCATAGGCCTTGAAGCTGTCGGTGGCTTCGGCAAACAGGGTGTGCACCTCGGCCTTGCGACCGGCTCCGGACACGCCGCTCTTGCAGTCGGCGATCAGGCTGGCCGGGTCAATGACTTCGGCTTCGATCAGGGGCAGGAAGCCCAGTTGCACCGCAGTCGGATAGCAGCCGGGGTTGGCCACCACGCGGGCCGTGCGGACGGTGTCGCGGTTGATTTCCGGCAGGCCGTACACCGCCTCGGCCACCAGCTGCGGAGAGGCATGGGTCATGCCGTACCATTTTTCCCATTCGGCGATGTCCTTGATGCGGAAATCCGCCGCAAGGTCGATGACCCGCACGCCGGCTTCGACCAGACGCACGGCTTCCTGCATGGCGATGCCGTTGGGGGTGGCGAAGAACACCACGTCGCAGCCGGCGAGGTTTGCTTCGTCCGGCGTAGTGAATGCCAGATCAACCCAGCCGCGCAGGCTCGGATACATGGCATCGACGCGCAGCCCGGCTTCCTTGCGCGAAGTGATGGCCGTGAGCTCGACATCCGGATGACGGCTCAAAAGACGCAGCAGTTCCACACCGGTGTAGCCGGTGCCGCCGACGATACCCACCTTGATCATGCTTTTATCCTCGTAATGCGGGGGTGATTGACAAGCCTGTCATGTTAGCGCGCAAGGCGTGGCGGGGGGAAACAAATGGGCATGCAAAAGCCCGCCGGTTTCGGCGGGCTTGCGGGCGGACGGATCCGGCAGGCGATTACAGTTCGCCGGCGTTTTCAGCCAGGTATTCGGCCACACCGGCGGTGCTGGCCTTCATGCCCTTTTTGCCCTTGTTCCAGCCGGCCGGGCAGACTTCGCCGTTTTCTTCGAAGAACTGCAGGGCGTCGACCATGCGGATCATTTCGTCGATGTTGCGGCCCAGCGGCAGGTTGTTGACAACCTGGTGCTGCACCACGCCCGACTTGTCGATCAGGAACGAGCCGCGGAAGGCCACGCCGCCTTCGCTTTCCACGTCATAGGCCTTGCAGATGTCGTGGTTGAGGTCGGCCACCAGCGTATAGCCGACCGGGCCGATGCCGCCCTGGTTGACCGGGGTGTTGCGCCAGGCGTTGTGGGAGAACTGGCTGTCGATCGACACACCGATCACTTCGACATTGCGCTGCTTGAACTCTTCCAGACGGTGATCAAAGGCGATCAGTTCGGACGGGCATACGAAGGTGAAGTCGAGCGGGTAGAAGAACACCACGGCGTATTTGCCGGCCGTTGCAGCCTTGAAGCTGAAATCGTCAACGATCTGGCCGTTGCCGAGCACGGCGGAGAACTTTTTGTCGTCATCGGCAAAAAACGGGGCGGTCTTGTTAACCAGAACAGCCATGGAGCACTCCTTCATTTCAATGGTCGTTTAGATACCGGGGCAGCAGCACCCGGAAAACTGGACAGTTATACGCAAGCCGTCCAGGGCGAGCCAATTGGGTTTGCCAATGACTCTGATAGCCCGGCGGGCCGATCCGGTACATGGGGATATGCCAGGGGCCATTCAAGCCGTCGCCGGAAAAAACAGCATCCATGCATAATTTTCTGGTGCCGGGGAAGAACAAAAGACTGGTGATTTAATTTGAATCAGGGTTTGTTGCCAGAACTTTCCGCTAGCATCCTCCGCAGATGCCCGTGTGTCCGGTTGTGTTGGCAACCAGTCCGCAGGTCCTGTCCCGGCCCGCTGCGTGTATTGCTCTTGTGTCGAGTCGATGCCGCTGCGGGCGGTTTGTTTTGTACGGGCTGGTGTCTTGCGCACGGCCCGATCAAAGGGAGTTCCGATGCTTTCGTTTGTTCTGAAGCGGCTCGGCCTGCTGATCCCGACCTTCTTCGGCATCACGCTGATCACCTTCGGGCTGATCCGCATGATTCCGGGCGATCCGGTCGAGGTGATGATGGGCGAGCGCCGGGTGGACCCGGTCATGCATGCCGAAGCCATGCACCGGCTGGGTCTCGACAAGCCCTTGCCTGCGCAGTATTTCGATTACGTCAGCAGTCTGGCTCAGGGCAATTTCGGTGAATCGCTGGTCACACGCGAAAGCGTGTGGAAAGAATTCGTCACCCTGTTTCCGGCCACGGTCGAGCTGTCTGCCGCGGCCATGCTGTTCGCCATCGTGCTGGGCCTGCTGGCCGGAGTGCTGGCGGCCATCAAGCGCGGCTCGATTTTCGACCATGGCGTGATGGGCCTGTCGCTGACCGGGTTTTCGATGCCGATTTTCTGGTGGGGCCTGATCCTCATCATGTTTTTCTCGGTATCGCTCGGCTGGACGCCGGTGTCCGGGCGGATCGACCTGATGTACGATATCGAGCCGCAGACCGGCTTCATGCTGATCGACACCTGGCGTGCCGAAATGCTGGACCCGGAACTCAACGCCGGCGCTTTCCGCGATGCGCTGATGCACCTGATCCTGCCGGCGATCGTGCTGGGTACCATCCCGCTGGCGGTGATCGCCCGCATGACCCGGTCTTCCATGCTTGAGGTCCTGCGCGAGGACTACATCCGCACGGCGCGCGCCAAGGGCCTGAGCCCGCTGCGGGTGGTGTTCGTGCATGCGCTGCGCAATGCGCTGATCCCGGTCCTGACCGTCATCGGCCTGCAGGTCGGCGTCCTGCTGGCCGGCGCCGTGCTGACCGAAACCATCTTTTCCTGGCCCGGCATCGGCAAATGGCTGATCGACGCCATCAGCCGCCGCGACTACCCGGTGGTGCAGAACGGCATCCTGATCGTGGCCACCCTCGTCATCATCGTGAACTTCACGGTGGACATCCTCTACGGCGTGGCCAATCCGCGCATTCGTCACCAGAAATAAGGAGGACGGCATGTCTGACACTGCAAGTACGGCAAGCGCCGTCATCAGCCAGGATTCGCCGGCGTATCCGTCGCCGCTCAAGGAATTCTGGCAGAGCTTTTCGCACAACAAGGGTGCCCTCGCCGGTCTGGCATTCATGATCGTCATCGTGGCCTGTGCGCTGTTTGCGCCGTGGCTGGCGCCTTACGACCCGGTCGAGCAGCACCGCGACTTCCTGCTGGTGCCGCCGGTGTGGGCCGACGGCGGTACGGCTGCCTTCCTGTTCGGCACCGACGAAGTCGGGCGCGACATCCTGTCGCGGCTGATCCACGGAGCCCGCCTGTCATTGCTGATCGGCCTGTCGTCGGTGCTGCTGTCGCTGCTGCCGGGCATTGCCCTCGGGCTGACAGCTGCCTTTTTCCCCAGGGTGGCCGGCAGTTTCATCATGCGGCTGATGGACGTGATGATGGCCCTGCCCAGCCTGCTGCTGGCCGTGGCGATCGTGGCGATCCTCGGGCCGGGGCTGATGAACACCATGATGGCGATTGCCATCGTGGCGCTGCCCGGCTACGTGCGCCTGACCCGCGCTTCGGCCATGGCCGAACTCAACCGTGAATATGTGACTGCCAGCCGGGTGACCGGTGCCGGCACGCTACGGCTGATGTTCATCTGCGTGCTGCCCAACTGCATGGCGCCGCTGATCGTCAACGCCACCATGGGCTTTTCCAGCGCCATCCTCGACGCCGCGGCCCTGGGCTTTCTCGGTCTGGGTGTCCAGCCGCCGACGCCGGAGTGGGGCACCATGCTGGCCAGCGCACGCGACTACATCGAGCGGGCCTGGTGGGTGGTGACCTTTCCGGGCCTGACCATCCTGCTGTCGGTTCTGGCAATCAACCTGATGGGGGACGGCTTGCGCGATGCGCTTGACCCGAAACTCAAGCGCGCGGCCTGAGGAGGACGACATGAGTCTGTTGGAAATCGCCAACCTGTCGGTCAGCTTTGGCCGGTTCAATGCAGTAGAAGGGGTGGACCTGACGGTGGAGGCCGGCGAGATCGTCGGCATCGTCGGTGAATCCGGCTCCGGCAAGTCGGTCACCATGATGGCGCTGATGGGCCTGCTGGACAGCAACGGCCACATCAAGGCCGACCGCATGCAGTTTGACGGCCAGGACCTGCTGACCATCAGCGAGCGGGCGCGGCGGCGCATTGTCGGCCGCGACATCGCCATGATCTTCCAGGATCCGATGACCAGCCTGAACCCGAGCTATACGGTGGGCTTCCAGATCATGGAAGTGCTCCGGCTGCACCAGGGGCTGCGCGGCAGTGCGCTGAAGGCGCGGGCGGTGGAACTGATGGAAATGGTGGAAATCCCGGCAGCCAAAAGCCGGCTGGACACGTTTCCGCACCAGCTGTCGGGCGGCATGAGCCAGCGGGTGGTAATCGCCATGGCGATTGCCTGCAACCCCAAGCTGCTGATTGCCGACGAGCCGACCACGGCACTGGATGTCACCATCCAGGCACAGATCATGAACCTGCTGGTCAGCCTGCAAAAAGAGCAGGGCATGGCACTGGTGATGATCACCCACGATCTGGCGGTGATTGCCGAGGTGGCGCAGCGGGTGCAGGTGATGTATGCCGGCCAGGTGGTGGAGACCGGCACGGTGCCGCAGCTCTTCCGCACGCCGCGTCATCCGTATACCGGGGCCCTGCTGGCGGCCATTCCCGAGCACAGCAAGGGCGCCGAGCGCTTGCAGACGCTGCCCGGCGTCGTGCCGGGAGCGTGGGACCGGCCGGCCGGCTGCCTGCTGGGTCCGCGCTGTCCGTTTGCCCGGCCTGACTGCCACGCCAAACGCCCGAGTCTGGTGACGACGCCGCAGGGCGAATCACGCTGCTATTACCCGCTTGCCTATCCGGAGGTCGTATGAGTGACACCATTCTTTCTGCCCGCGATCTCACCCGCCACTATCAGGTGAGCCGGGGTTTCCTCAAGGGCGAGGCAACGGTCAAGGCGCTGAACGGCGTCAGTTTTGACCTCATGCCCGGCCGTACGCTGGCAGTGGTGGGCGAGTCGGGATGCGGCAAGTCGACGCTGGCACGCCAGCTGACCCTGATCGAAGCGCCGACGTCCGGCCGTCTGATGCTGGATGGCGTGGATGTCAGCCAGTCCGGTGCGGCTGTCGTCAAGAAACTGCGCCAGAAGGTGCAGATGGTGTTCCAGAACCCCTACGGTTCGCTCAATCCGCGGCAGAAGATCGGCCAGCAACTGGGTGAGCCGCTGGCCATCAACCGGCCCGACCTTGACGCCGCCGCGCGCCGCGAGCGGGTGCAGGACATGATGGCGCGGGTGGGTCTGCGCAGCGAGCACTATTACCGCTATCCGCACATGTTCTCCGGTGGCCAGCGCCAGCGCATCGCCATTGCCCGGGCAATGATGCTGAACCCGAAAATCGTGGTGGCGGACGAGCCGACCAGCGCGCTGGACGTGTCGATCCAGGCGCAGGTGCTCAACCTGTTCATGGACTTGCAGGAGGAGTTCCATACCGCCTACGTGTTCATCACCCACAACCTGGCAGTGGTCGAACACGTGGCGGACGACGTGATGGTGATGTATCTGGGCCGGGCGGTGGAAGTGGCCGACAAGCCGACCCTGTACGCCCGCCCGCTGCATCCCTATACGCAGGCATTGCTGTCGGCCACGCCGTCGATCCACCCGGAAAACCGCCGCATCAAGATCCGGATCGAGGGAGAGCTGCCCAGCCCGCTCAATCCGCCCGGCGGCTGTGCCTTCCACAAGCGCTGTCCGTTTGCCGACGCGCGCTGCAAGGAAGAGGCGCCGGAGCTGCGTGCGGTCGGAGCCACGCAGGTGGCCTGCCATCACGCCGAACGGATCAACAGCTGACCGGCTCTGCACCCGGCATGCAAAACGCCACCCGGCCGGGTGGCGTTTTTTGGTCTGGGGCAGCGTGGTACTCAGACGCGCTCGGCCCACAGGTCGTGTTCGTCGGCTTCCACCACCTTCACGGTGAGGATGTCGCCCGGCCGCGCCGTGCCGGCACCGTCGATGTAGACATTGCCGTCGATTTCCGGCGCATCGTAGCGCGAGCGGCAGGCCAGCCCGTCGGCTTCGCTGTCGACTTCGTCCACGATCACGTCGAGCGTGCGGCCGACCTTGGCTGCGAGGCGGGCGGCACTGATGCGCGCCTGCACTTCCATGAAGCGGGCCTGGCGTTCCTGCTTGATTTCCTCGGGAATCTGCCCGTCCATCGCCTTGGCCGGGGCACCATCGACGTTGGAATAGGTGAAACAGCCCACGCGGTCGAGCTGGGCTTCTTCAAGGAAACCGAGCAGTTCCTGGAAGTCGTCCTCGGTTTCGCCGGGGAAGCCGACGATGAAGGTGGAGCGCAGGGCGAGGTCCGGGCAGATGTCGCGCCATTTCTTGATGCGGGCCAGCACGTTTTCGCTGTTGGCCGGGCGCTGCATGGCCTTGAGCACCTTCTGTGAGGCGTGCTGGAACGGGATGTCGAGGTAGGGCAGCACCAGTCCTTCGGCCATCAGCGGAATGATCTCGTCGACGCTCGGGTACGGATAGACGTAGTGCAGGCGCGTCCACATGCCCATCTGGCCCAGTTCGCGTGACAGCTCCAGCAGGCGGGTGCGGATCGGCCGGCCTTGCCAGAAGCCGGTGCGGTACTTGAGGTCGACGCCGTAGGCCGAAGTGTCCTGCGACACTACCAGCAGTTCCCTGACGCCGCCTTTGGCGAGGTTTTCTGCCTCTTGCAGCACATCGTGGACCGGCCGGCTGACGAGGTCGCCGCGCAGCTGAGGGATGATGCAGAAGGTGCAGCGGTGGTTGCAGCCTTCGGAAATCTTCAGGTAGGCGTAGTGCTTCGGTGTCAGGCGTACGCCGGTGCCGGGCACGAGGTCGACAAACGGGTCGTGCGGCTTGGGCAGGTGGGCGTGGACGTGGGCCAGTACTTCGTCGGTGGCGTGGGCGCCGGTTACGGCCAGCACCGACGGGTGCACGTCGCGCACCATGTTGCCGCCTTCGCGGGCGCCAAGGCAGCCGGTGACGATGACCTTGCCGTTTTCCTTCAGGGCTTCGCCGATGGCATCCAGCGATTCGGCCACGGCGTCGTCGATGAAGCCGCAGGTGTTGACGACCACCAGGTCGGCATTGTCGTAGCTGGACGACAGTTCGTAGCCTTCGGCCCGCAGGCGGGTGAGGATCTGTTCGGTATCAACCGAAGCTTTGGGACAGCCAAGGGAAATTACGCCGATGCGCGGGCTGGTCGTGGACTGGGTCATGGGCGTGCTCCGTATTGACGGATGATGTCCGGGCGGGCTGCGTGGGGCATGGGGGGATCATCCTTGCAAAAAACCTGAGGCCGACACTTTCGGGCGTCGGCCTCAGGTCAAAATCGCGCGGGATGATACAGCAACAACAGGCGCTTGGGGCGGCTTATTTTTTGGCGGGCTTGCCGGCCGGTGGGGCGGATTCGCCGGCTGCCGGGGTTTCGCCGGCATAACCGGCAAACGGGAAGCCGGTGAAGATCTGCTTGGTGCGTTCCTGCATCTGCGACTGCATCTCGACGAACATGTTGGTGCTCTGTTCGAGGTAGTTGGTCATCATGTTCTGTACGGCCGGGCCCTGGAACTTCATGTATTCGGCCCAGAGGTTGGAGCCTTGCGTCAGCGGGTTGTCGCCCATCATCTGGCGGGTCTGGTCCTGCAGCTTGTTCTGCATCTGCGAGAAGAGTTCGAGGTTCTTTTCCAGATAGCCGCCCATCAGGCCCTGCATGGCGTTGCCGTAAAAACGGATCAGCTGGGTCAGGACGTCGTAGGTGAAGAGCGGGGCGCCGGAGGATTCTTCTTCCAGGATGATCTGGAGCAATACGCTGCGGGTGATGTCTTCCTGGGTCTTGGCGTCGGTAACCTGGATGTCGATATGGTCGAGAACCAGCTGCTTGACGTCCTCCAGCGTGATGTAGGAGCTGGTGGCGGTGTCATACAGACGGCGGTTCGGGTATTTCTTGATGACGCGTTTTTCCGTGGTCATGGTGTGTCTCCTGCAGCGGATTTTTATCGGTGTGAACGGCTGTACGGTGCAGCAAAGGTGTTGGAAGTCGTACGCATCATACGCGCCGCCGCAGCTATCCGGTAGCCATGCGGCATGAGTGTTGCATGCCCGCGGGGCTTGGGTTTGCTGCGTTGCGGCGGCCTCATAGTAGATGTAAATGACTTTGGCAAGTCATTAATCGTTATGGAGAAATTGCCATGACGAAATGCAATAACAGGTTGACGTTGGAATGCATGGCTCCATAGAATCATCCCGTATGTTGCGTAGCACAAACCTGTTCCGGATCCCCCGTCCACGTCCGTCCATTGAGGAGACACCCATGTTTAACCAGGAAGAAATCCGCAAAGTGCATGCCAGCCAGATCGACTCGTTCCTGCGCCTGAGCCAGATTTCGTTCGGTGGTATCGAGCGTATCGTCCGCCTGCAACTCGACATGTCGCGCCAGTCGCTGGACGATCAGGGCAAGCTGGTGGGCGAGCTGGTCAAGCTCTCCAATCCGCAGGATGTGGCCAACCATGTCAGCAAGGCAGCCAGCGCTTCGCTGGAACAGGCCGTGAACCATTCGCGCAACCTGTACGAAGCCGTGTCGGAAATCCAGGGCGAAGTGGCCAAGCTCGCCGAAGAAAACATCGGCCTGCTCAACAAGTCGATGATCAGCACCATTGATGCACTGGCCAAGAATGCACCGGCCGGCAGCGAGTCGGCCGTCAATGCCGTCAAGTCGGGCATCGCTGCCTCGGCCGCTGCCGTCAACAGCATGACCAAGGCAGCCCAGCAAGTAGCCGAATTTGCCGGTACCAGCGTCAAGGCTGCCTCGACCGCCACGGCTGACGCCGTGCGCAACGCCAGCAAGAAGGCCGCTTCGCAAGCAACGGCCTGACCGGCGCAGTCGTATCGCCAGCACACCCTGCCTGACCGGCAGGGTTTTTTGTTGGCCGCCGGCAGGACTACAATGGCAGCTTGTGATTTTTCAACGTGATCGGCCTTGCACCCATGAAGATCAGTACCCAGTTCGACGCCGGCAGCATCGATGTTGTCTCAGCCGAGCGCTACGACGATATCCAGTTACGCCTGCGACCGGACAATGCAGCCGGATTTGCCCAGTGGTTCCATTTCCGGTTGCAGGGCGTGGCCTACCAGCCCTGTGTGCTGCGCATCCTCAATGCGTGCGATGCTGCCTATCCCGAAGGCTGGGATGACTACCAGGCCTGCGCCTCCTATGACCGCAGCAACTGGTTCCGGGTACCGACCCGCTATGAAAACGGCGAACTGGTCATTGAACACACCCCGTTGTCCAACAGCGTCTATTACGCCTACTTCGAACCGTACAGCCATGAAAGGCACCTAGACCTGATCGGAGAAGCCCAGGGCTCGGGCCTGTGCCAGCTGGATGACCTGGGGTCCACGCTGGACGGGCGGGACATCAACCTGCTGACCGTGGGCAACCAGGTCGCGTCCGACCTGAAAGTCTGGCTGATTGCCCGCCAGCATCCTGGCGAAACCATGGCCGAATGGTTTGTCGACGGTTTCCTGCGCCGGCTGCTTGACTGGCAGGATCCGCTGTCGCGGGCCTTGCTCGAACACGCCACGTTCTACATCGTGCCGAACATGAACCCGGACGGTGGCGTACGCGGCAACCTGCGTACCAATGCCGCCGGTGCCAACCTCAACCGCGAATGGCTGGCTCCCAGTGCCGAGCGCAGCCCGGAAGTGCTGTGCGTCCGGCAGAAGATGCAGGAAACCGGTGTTGACCTGTTCCTCGACATCCACGGCGACGAAGCCATTCCCTACGTGTTTGTGGCCGGTACCGAAGGCGTGCCTGGCTATGGCGAACGCATTGCCGCGCTTGAAGCCCGCTTCAAGGAAACGCTGGCGCTGGCGAGCCCGGATTTCCAGGATACCCACGGCTACGACAAGGATGCGCCGGGCGAAGCCAATCTCAGCCTCGCTACCAACTGGGTCGGACACACGTTCGGTTGCCTGGCCTTCACGCTGGAAATGCCGTTCAAGGACAACGACAACCTGCCTGACGATGACTACGGCTGGAGCAGCCAGCGCAGCATCCGGCTGGGCGAGGCCATGCTGAACCCGGTTTACGCCGTGCTCAACCGCCTGCGCTGACCGCCCTTCGGCGGCTGGATCTGAACAGGGACGCTGGCAGCGTCCCTGTGTTTTTCCGGCATCAGTCCAGAAAGGCCGAGCAGGCAGCCAGTGCCGGTGTCAGCGTGTCGGCAGACCGGCATTCCAGCCGGACGAGGTCCGGCATCGAGCGCATCCAGGTAATCTGCCGCTTGGCCAGCTGGCGGGTGGCGGCGATGCCGCGCTCGATGAATTCGTCTTCGCTGCATTCTCCGCGCAGCCATTCCCACGCCTGCCGGTATCCGACGCAACGCATGGAGGGCAGATCCGGATGCAGTTCCGGATAGTCATGCAGCAGCGTCCGCATTTCATCCACGAAGCCTGCATCCAGCATCAGCCGGAACCGGCGGGCAATGCGCTCGTGGATCCAGGCACGCTCACCGGTATCCAGAGCAAGCCTGAGTACGTTGAATGGCAACGCTGTTGTCTTTTCATCGGCATGGAAACTGGACAGCGGCTGTCCCGTCAGCTGCCACACTTCCAGCGCGCGCTGGAGCCGCTGGCTGTCGTGGGGGGCCAGGCGTGCAGCTGTCTGCGGGTCAATCCGGGCCAGTTCCTGATGCAGGGCCGGCCAGCCCAGCATGGCAGCCCGGGCATCCAGTCCGGCCCGGATGGCCGGATTGGCCGGGGGCAGGTCCGACAGCCCTTCGGCAAGTGCCTTGAAGTACAGCATGGTCCCGCCGACCAGCAGCGGAATGCGGCCGCGGGCAACGATGTCGTCCATCAGGGAGCGGGCATCAGCCACAAATTCAGCGGCTGAATAGCGTTCGAGCGGCGAGCGGATGTCGATCAGGTGATGCGGTGCCTCGGCGAGTTCATCCGCTGTAGGTTTGGCCGTGCCGATATCCATGCCGCGATAGATCAGGGCTGAATCCACGCTGATCAGCTCGACCGGCAGGCGCTTTGACAGCTCGATGGCGAGTCCGGTCTTGCCGCAGGCGGTGGGTCCGATCAGGAAGATGGCCTTGGGGAGGGACATGCAGGACTCCAGCGGCAAATGGCAGGCAAAGGGAAAGAGGCGGAGGGTAACAGAGCCGGGCTGCGGGTCAAAATCACCTTCTAGTTGATGGGCATAATGGTATGATCAGTTGCCATTACTTTAGAATGACCCGGTAGTTTTGAGGCGCGTTCATGTAATTGAAGGCAAGGGTTTTCCGGTGCCGGAGAACAGGTTCAGACCAGCCTCGACATTTTATGTCTCCCGACATGACAAACCAGCAATATTCAGCGTTGTTTCACGACCCCAAGTGGGTGAATGAGGCTTTGCGCGCCGGCAATACCGGGTTGTGGAAAATCACCCTGTACCCAGAGCAAGAGCGCTATGAAATGGTCGGCAATGAAACCATGCTGGAGCTTCTGGGGCTGGATGTTCATCCCGAGCCTGGCGTGTGCTACCAGCACTGGCACGAGCGCATTTCGCCCGCGTATGAAAGCCAGGTGGTGGAGTGTGTCGAACGCATCGTCTCCAACCACTATGCCGAGGTCGAATATCCATGGGAGCACCCCGTGCTCGGCCGCATCCATATCCGTTGCGGTGGCCGTCTGGTCGGTAACCACGGCAACTGGTTCGAGATCATGGGCTATCACCAGGACATCAGCGAAATCCAGACCATGCGCGAGCAGCTGGCGCAGAGCCTGTCGCAACTGGACCAGGCCAACCACGACGCGCTGACCGGCCTGATGACCCGCCGCATCTTTTTCAACCAGCTGGGCGACTGGCTGACCATGAACCTGGCCCAGCGTGGCGCGCATATCCTGATGGCCGACATTGACCACTTCAAGGCCATCAACGATACCCATGGCCACATTGCCGGTGACGCCGTCATCCGCACCGTGGCCGACTGCCTGCGGGCCGAGCTGCGGGCCGACGACCTGAGCTGCCGCTTTGGCGGCGAAGAATTCTGTGTGCTGATCCCGACCGGCCAGACGGCCAACGCCGTGGCCATGGCCGAGCGCATCCGCCGGCGTTGTGAAAACACCCCGGCTGTCTTCCGCGATCGAGTCATTCCTTTCCGGATCAGCATCGGGCTGGCACCCGTGCCGACCGAAGGCGCCCAGGGCATCCGGCCGGACGAAAAATGGGTGGAACATCTGCTGGAAGATGCCGACCAGGCCCTGTACGAGGCCAAGCGTACCGGGCGTAACCGCACCTGCATGCTGCTGCCCGGCGCCGATGGCGTCAGCCGCATGACCTGCGTGCTGTCCTGATCCGGTGTCACGCCGCACGGCGTGGTGCGCCGCGGGCTGACCTCTCCGGTTTGCCCGGCCTCATGCAGGGGCTGTTCGTACCGGGGCATGTGGCCAGACATCGTCATTGATACCTAGACCACGGACCGTATCCCGGCCCTGCTCTGGTGATGACTGATTCCCTAAGGTATGCAGGCACGCCTGCTCCAGCCGCCTTGCCGGCAGCCTGCCTGGTACACAGGCCGGGCCATGGGCAATGTCCACCATTGAAGATCGGTCGCACACAGAATGCCGTGGGCACTGACTGAGTGCGGCCTGTCATGCTTGATGGCCGGTTTTCTCCGGGTACCAGCTGCTGGCTGCCCGTTCCGGGCCTGCCTGCCCCGTTCCGGCATGTCAAAAAAGCCGGGTCGGTGTTGCCCGGCTCGTGCCAGCAGCGGGTTCGGCTATTGTTCCGCACGGTGACCAGAAACGTGCAGCCCTGCGGTGATCGATTTGTCCTGCACTGGTGGCCGGTGCCGTGCCGGCATGTGGCGCGGCTACGGCCGGAGCAGTTGCTGTCCGGCCAGTTCGCCCAGCCGTGCCAGCCGCCGGGCCTGGTCGGCATCCCACGGAGCCGTACAGGACAGGCGCAAGGCATGGCGATAGCCGCCCCGTGCCGAAAACAGCGGGCCGGGGGCCATGCCGATGCCTTCCTTCCGGGCTGCGTGGAACAGCTTCACGCTGTCGAATGCCGGGTCCGGCAATTCCAGCCAGAGTGCAAAACCGCCCCGGGGGCGGGAAAAGCGCGTACCGGGCGGAAAAAACCGTTCAACCGCATCGGCGACCAGCTCGACCTGTTCGCGGGTGCGGCGACGGAACTGGCGCAAGTGGCGCTGGTAGCCGCCGTCTTCCATGAAGCGGGCCAGCACCAGCTGGTTGAGCGAGGGAGTGGAGTGGGTAGTGATATATTTCTGTATCAGCACCCGGTCGCGGTAACGGCCGGGTTCGATCCAGCCGATACGCAGCCCCGGCGCCACGGCCTTGGTCAGCGAGGAGCAGTAGAGCACGTGCCCGGTACGGTCAAACGCCTTGATGGGGCGGGGACGCGGGCCGCTGAAATGCAGTTCGCCATACACATCGTCTTCGATCAGCGGAATGTCGCGCTCGCTCATCAGCTCGGCCACCCGGGCCTTGGCATGATCCGGCATCAGTGCCCCGGTCGGATTGGAAAAATTCGGCACCAGCACCACGGCCTGCACGGCATGGTCCCGCGTGGCCAGTTCCAGCGCTTCCACTGAAATGCCGGTGGCCGGATCGGTGGGGATTTCCACCACCCGCAGGCCGAGGGATTCCAGGCACTGGAGCAGGGAAAAATAGGTGGGAGACTCGACTGCCACCACGTCACCGGGCCGGGTCAGGGCGCGCAGGGCCAGATTGAGAGCCTCGATGGTGCCGAGGGTGACGATCAGGTTGTCCGGTGCCATCTGCCCCCCCCAGGCCAGCGCATGCCGGGCCACCTGGCGGCGCAGTTCCGGAATGCCGCTGGGCGAGCCGTAGTCGGCCAGCAGGTCCGGACGCCGGCGCGCGCAATCCACCAGCAGGCGTTGCAGCTGGGTGACCGGCAACAGTCCGGCTGGCGGGATGACGCTGCGGAATCCGCACAGTCGCCCCTCGTATTGCAGGCGGATGTCCTGCACATAGTTCCACAGCAGGGGATCGACCGTAATCGTGGTTGGCTGCATGGGCGGCGGCGGTGCGTCATGACTCTGGCGGCGCACGAAAAAGCCGGACTGGGGGCGCGCATCCACGAGTCCCCGGTCTTCCAGCAGGCGGAAGGCTTCCTGTACCGTATTCAGGCTCAGCCCAGTGCGTTCGCGCATGTTCCGCAGCGAGGGCAGGCGTTCGCCGGCGTGCAGGATGCCTTGATGGATCTGGCCGGCAATGTCGTCGGCCAGCTGGCGGTACAGGGCTGGAGTCGGTGCGTTCATGCAAAAATCATAAACGATGTGGCGGTGCAGCACAGTGACAGATTGCGCTCTCCGGGAGGGTGACAGTTGCCGCTTGGCTGCAACTGTACTGCTGCAACTTGTGCCCGGGTGTGGCTGTCGGGACCGGTGCCGTGACCCGTAATCTGTTGCCATCAACCGGGGAGGAACATGGCATGGACAAGCTGCTGCTGACTGAATGGAAATTGCGGGCGCTGGAGGGCAACGTATCGCGCCAGTTTTACTGTGAACGCGGCGTGGTATGGATCACGGCCGGTCCGCGCGACATTACCCTGCGGGCCGGAGAAAGCTGGACCCAGCCGGTGACGGCGGCTGGCTGCAAGGTGCTGGTGCAGTCGATGGTGGCCGAGTCGGTGTGCTGGGTGAGGGGAGAGGTGGCGCCAGCCCGTTTTTACGGATTGCAGCGCTGGCTGGCGGCTTTGCCCGGCAGTGCCGGATAGGGAAGCGGGCGGCATGGCCGCCCGCAGTTTGTTTCAGCCGGGCCGCCGGCAGGCCATCAGGTAGTTGACGCTGGTATCGGTCGGGTCGAGTACGTAATCGCGCGGCAGCGGGCGGTAACGCATGCCGGACACATCGACCACTTCCAGCCCGGCCTGGCGCGTCATGCGTGCCATTTCCGACGGGCGGATGAAGCGGGCGTAGTCATGCGTGCCGCGCGGCAGCCAGTTCAGCACGTATTCCGCACCCACCACGGCCATCAGGTAGCTCTTGAGGTTGCGGTTGAGGGTGGAGAGGAATACGTAGCCGCCCGGTCTGACCAGGGCGGCGCAGGCGCTGATGATGCTCTGCGGATCCGGCACGTGCTCAAGGAGTTCCATGCAGATCACGCTGTCAAAGCTGGCCGGCACTTCGGCGGCCAGGGCTTCGACGGCAATGCAGCGGTAATCGATGGAGAGCCCCTGGTCGAGCGCGTGCAGCTGCGCCACTTTCAGCGATTTTTTCGCAAGATCGATGCCGGTGACGCTGGCTCCGGCCCGGGCCAGCGCTTCGGACAGGATGCCGCCACCGCAGCCCACGTCGATGACGCGGGTGCCGGCCAGCGGAGCGTGGTGGTCGATATACCCCGTGCGCAGCGGATTGATCTGGTGCAAGGGCTTGAACTCGCCGTCCAGATCCCACCATTTGTGGGCCATCTGGCTGAACTTGTCGATTTCAACGTGGTCGACGTTTTCCTGCATGGTGCAACATCCTGCAAAAAGCGGGTGCGTGGACCCGCAGTCATCAATTGCGGGCGGCAATGCGCTCGCGCCATTCGGCCGCGGTGGCCTTGAGGACCGGCAGGTCCAGCGTGGTCAGCCGGCCGGCCTGCAGCAGGCGCTCGCCTGCCACCCATACCTCTTCGACCTGCTCGCGGCCGGCGGCGTACACCAGATGCGAGATCGGATCAAAAGCCGGAGCGGTTTCGACGCAGTCCAGATTCAGCGCGATGGCGTCGAACTGCTTGCCCGTTTCCAGCGATCCCACCCTGTCGTCAATGCCCAGGGCCTTGGCGCCGTTGAGCGTGGCCATGCGCAGGGCCGTGGCGGCCGGCACGGCGGTCGGCTCCAGCGTGCCGACCTTGGCCAGCAGGGCAGTCATGCGGGTGTCGGCCAGCATGTCGAGCTTGTTGTTGCTGGCGGCACCATCAGTGCCGATACCGACATTGATGCCGGCGTCCAGCATCCGGCTGACCGGGGCGATGCCGCTGGCGAGCTTCATGTTGGAGGTCGGGTTGTGCGCCACGCTGATGCCGTACCTGGCTGCCTGCTCCAGATCGCTGTCATCGACATGTACCATGTGCGCAGCGGTCAGCCGCGGCGACAGCAGGCCCAGGCCGGCCAGACGCGCCAGCGGCCGGACACCGTGGTCGCGCAGGCTGTCAGCCACTTCGCCGGCCGTTTCGTGGATATGGCAATGCACCAGCATGTCGGCCTGTTCGGCGGTGGTGACGATCTTGCGGAAGGTGTCGTCCGACACGGTGTAGGGCGCATGCGGCGCCAGCGTGAACGTGACGCGTTCCTCGCCCTGGTAGTCCTGCCGCTCGGCCAGGGCTTTTTGCAGGTATTCGTCAGCACAGGCGGCGTAATTGGTCGGGAATTCCAGGATGGTGCAGCCGACGAAGGTGCGCAGCCCGGCCTGAAGGCCGGCGCGGGCCACCGCACCATGGAAGAAGTACATGTCGTTGATGGTGGTGGTACCACTGCGGATCATTTCGGCCATGGCCAGCAAGGTGCCGTCAAAGACGAAATCATCACGCACATGCCGGCCTTCGGCCGGCCAGATGTGGTTGGTCAGCCAGTCCATCAGTGCCAGGTCGTCGGCGTAGCCGCGCAGCAGGGTCATGGCCGAATGGCCGTGCAGGTTGATCAGGCCCGGCAGCAGCACGTGCGAGGGCAGGCTGACGGTTTCGCCGGCCTGCCAGTGGGCGCGCTCGGCCGGTGACAGGATGGCGGCAATGCGGCCGCCGGAAACGGCGAGGCTGTGGTGTTCGAGCACGGTGGCGTGCGGCTCGACCGGAACGATCCAGCGGGCATCCACCAGCAAGTCGGCATGGGGCATGGCGTGCAAGTCTAAAGAGGGAAATGCGGCGAGTGTAGGAGGGCTGCCGTTTGCGGGCAAGACAAACGGGCCGCCCTTGCAGGGCATGCAAACTCCTGACCGGCAGGGCAGGAGGGCGGAAATGCAGTGGCAGGCAGACTGGCCGGTGCGAAGGAGGCTGGTGCCGGACAGGTGCGGGCCTGGCGTGACGGGCCATCGTCTGCAGGCCCGGTCCCCGTCCGGCGGACTTCAGTCGGGGTACGGGGCTGGCGGTTTACAACAGTGATTCTTCGATCTGTTCCAGCAGGCTGCTGACACAGTCCATGTGATCGGATACGACGGGGTCTTCGTCGTTTGCCAGTACGAGTGCCTCGTTGCGGGCATCTTCCATGGCTTTGTACAGGTCGACTCCTTGATCCCGGATATGCTTGATGACGAGGGCAACGGCGATCTGGCTACAGCGCACATGCTTGCAGGTAGGGCGGGGAGGGGTACTCATTACTGCTCCAGTCATGACACAACTTGAAAGCAAGTTGTCCTAAATAGTCCATTGGCAGTTTACGGGAATTTAAGTGGAATTACTTATATCCGCCCCGGCAAAGCTTGTTTGCATGCGACATGGATTTTCTTGTCATCGTGAAGCGTGGTGCCGGATGCATGCCGGCGCAGAAACCGGGCCAGGCAGGCAGGTGAAACGGCAGCACCAGTCAGGGAAACTTGCCAAAGTTGAGAATGGCCCGGCAGGACCGGCCGGACCATAAGGTAGGAAAATTGACCTTTATGACCGTTTTCAATGCGGTCCGGCCTGACTGTTGTGGCAAAGATGCAGCAGACCGTCCAGGCACAGGTCAAAACGCAGCATGTCCCAGTGGATTTCCCGTGGGAGCAGCTTGAATTGCTGCAACTGTTCCGGTGTGGCATCGCGCAACCGGGGAAACCATGCCAGCGGTACACGAAGATCCTTGCCGCTGGAAAGGCGGGCAGTCAGATGGGTGGCATCGAATCCGAGGCTGACAAAATGCAGGTCGGCAGCGGGCGTGTCGGCAGGGCGGTGTTCCATGGGCAGCACTCGCAAGAAAGGAGAAAGAGCGCACGCATCATTGCACAAGCCCGCTCCGGCGACTATCGGCCGGATGGTCTGGCCGGATTCCGCACGGCAGGCAGATATACAGCGGCCGCAGCATCGGGGCTGCGGCCGCTGTCTTGCCAGGCTTTGCCGGAACCGGTCAGAGCACCCAGCCCACCACGCTGATCACCATGCACAGGCTGCCGCCCAGTACAAAGAGGTGCCAGATGCCGTGGCCGTGGCGGATTTTCTCGTCGTTGATGAACCAGTACACGCCAATGCTGTATACCAGCCCGCCCAGCACCAGCCAGACCAGGCCCGCAGTGGCCAGGTTGGCGATCAGCGGCTTGATGGCAATCAGCACCAGCCAGCCCATGACCAGGTAGATCAGCAGTGACAGCCAGCGGGTCTGGCTTTTGCGGCTGATGGTCACCTCCTGCACGATGCCGAATGCGGCCAGTCCCCAGATCAGGCCGAACAGGGTCCAGCCCCAGGCACCCTGCAGGGTGACCAGGGCATACGGGGTGTAGCTGCCGGCAATCAGCAGGTAAATGGCGCAGTGGTCGAATTTTTGCAGCACGTTTTTGCTGCGGCCCTTGACGCTGTGGTACAGCGTCGAAATCACGTACAGCAACACCAGCGTGGCGCCGAACACGCTGGCACCGACCACGCGGTACGGGTCGCTGGTACCGGCCGCAATGACCACCATGGTCACCAGTGCGCCGATGCTGGCCACCGCGCCGACCATGTGGCTGATCGCATTAAAGCGTTCTCCGTAATACATCGTTCCTCCCTGAAACCGCCGGTTTGGCCGCCGTGCTGTCCGGTGCTCTTTTACCCGGTATAAAAACAGCCTAAACCACGATATGACACAGCTTGATCCTGCCGGGTTGCGCACGGCTTAAGATTTGACCTTTTCACGGGCCAGTTGTCTGGCGGCCCGCCAGCCGAAGCGGGCCGGATCGCAGGCCTCGGCCAGGTCCCGCTCGACCGGCAAGGGCTCACCGCAGATCTGGCTGGCCAGCAGCTCGCCTGCCAGCGCGCTCCATGCAAGGCCGCGGGCACCGAAACCGAGGGCGCAGTAAAGCCCCGGGGCGCGCGCGATCCGTACCGGTTTGACATCAAAACGTGCACCTGCGGCCGGCAGCGGTCCGACCAGCGGCAGGCGGTCGGGTGAGCTCGGGCGGTCGCAGCCGCGGCCGGTCAGGGTGTCCGGTACAAAACCGGTCTGCTGGCCCGGCAGCATGCGCCCGAGCTTGTCCAGGTTGGCCGCGTGCCAGTGCGGACCTGCTTCGGCACCGGCCGGTGCCTCGGTCGCACCCAGTACGCGCAGGCCGTTCAGGGTCGGTGTCAGGTAGGCATTGCGGCAGATCACGATGTTGCGGGCGGCCAGGGGCGTCGTTTCCGGCAGCAGCGTGACCACGCGCCGGCTGTTGCTGAGCGGCAGGCTGGCGGTCTGTGCGAGATGCAGGGCGTCGGTGGCATTGGCAATGATGGCGACGGGAGCCCGGGCGAGTTCGGTGCCGGCAGCGTCGCGGGCCACCCAGTCGCCCGAGCCGGGATCGCGCTCCAGCTGTGCCACGGCCGCGCGGGTCAGCACCCGGATGAGCGGGCCGTGGGCATTGAGCTGGCTGCGGCAGTAGGCCGGCGGGTGAATCCAGCTGCCCTGGGCAAACCACCAGCCGCTGGTCGGAACGCGGGCTCCGGCCAGTGCCGACGCCTCGGCAGCATCCATCCAGCGGGCGTAGCCCTCGGGAAAACCGGCAGTTTCAATCACGCGTCGTTGCAGTGCGGCCTGCTCGTCATCCCGGGCCAGTTGCAATACGCCACACTGGCCGTGTTCAAACGTCGGCAGTTCGGCAAAACGCGACAGGGCGTACAGGAATCCGGTGCGTGCCAGCCGGGCCTGCAGGTTGTCGTCCAGTGACAGGACCGGCAGCAGCACGCCGACATGGTTGCCCGAGGCACGCTGCGCCGGGGCGGATTCGCGCTCCAGCACGGTGACCTGCCAGCCGCGGGCCGCCAGCCGTTCGGCGGCAGCGGCACCGGCCAGCCCGGCCCCGATGACCAGTGCTTCCTGGCGTGACCAGCAAGGCTGGCGCACCGGTGTCTGTCGGGCATAAACGCCACCCAGCATCTGCCGCTTGCCGCCGAAGCCCGGCCGGCGCTCGACCGCAAAGCCGGCGTCGATCAGGCCGCGGCGCACGAAACCGGCAGAGGTGTAGGTGGCCAGCGTGGCTTGCGGTCTGGCGAGGCGTGCCAGTGTCCGGAAGAGGGCCGGGGACCAGAGTTCGGGATTTTTGGCCGGCGAGAAGCCGTCAAGGTAAAAGGCATCGACGCGGGCGACCAGTTGGGGCAGCAGGGTCTGGGCATCACCCAGCAGCAGCGTGAGCACCACGCGTCCTTCGTCGAAGGTCAGCCGGTGAAAGCCTGGTGTGAGCACGGGCCAGCGCGCCTGCAGGTCGGCAGCTTCGCGGGCGAATCCGGGCCATTGCGCGTGCAGGTGTTGCAGGCTGTCCCGCGTGAACGGGAATTTTTCCACCGAGATGAAATGCAGGCGCTGGCAGCGTTGCGGATCAGCCCGCCATGCGGCGAGGGTGGTGAGGAAATTGAGCCCGGGGCCGAAGCCGGTTTCCAGCACCGTGAAAACGGCTTGCCCCTGCCAGGCCGCAGGCAGGTTGTTGCCGTGCAGGAAAACCTCCCGGGACTGGCCCGGTCCGCCGTCGGCAGAGTGGTAAACATCGTCAAAAACCGGACTGAATGGCGTGCCGTCGGAGCGGAATTGCAAAGGGGCTGGCTGGATGGACATGGGGAATCAAATGTTGATTAGAGTTGTATCAAATACGCATTCAAGATTGTTGGACGCTGTGACATGGCAGGAATAGGATGTTTGCAAAATTTTTAAAGCCATAAAATCAGGAGAACTGCTCATGAGTGAAAACGGCATCAGCCATCCTACGGATGTTCCGGTTGATGTGGTGGACGCCCCCACTGCTGTTGTTGAAACAGGCGAAGAAGCTCCGGCCGGAGTGGCAGTCAATGCACCGCCTCCGCGTACCCGGGCCAGCCGCATGAAAGTGGCCCGTGACCGGGCGCACGAGCAATCACTGGCCGATATCCGGGCCAGTGGGCTGGGTCCGAATGCCATCGAAGTGGCCAATGCACCGTCCGGCAGTTCGGAGGACAGCAATGAAGCTCCGCTGCCTGCCAATTATCCTTATCGCACGCGGATGCGGCGAGCCGAATATGAACGGCTCAAGGCGGAGTTGCAGATCGAGCTGCTGAAAGTGCAAAGCTGGGTCAAGGAAACCGGCCAGCGCATCATTATCCTGTTTGAAGGACGCGATGCTGCCGGCAAGGGCGGAACCATCAAGCGCTTTACCGAACACCTCAATCCGCGTGGTGCCCGGGTCGTGGCCCTGGAAAAACCCTCGGATGTCGAGCGCGGACAGTGGTATTTCCAGCGTTATATCCAGAACCTGCCGACTGCCGGGGAAATCGTCTTCTTTGACCGTTCCTGGTACAACCGCGCCGGGGTTGAACGGGTGATGGGATTCTGCTCGCCGGCGGAATACCTTGAATTCCTGCGCCAGGCACCGCAACTGGAGCGGATGCTGACCAACAGCGGCGTGCACCTTTTCAAATACTGGTTCTCGGTCAGCCGGGAAGAGCAATTGCGCCGGTTCATCTCCCGCCGGGATGATCCGCTCAAGCACTGGAAACTGTCGCCGATCGACATCCAGTCGCTGGACAAGTGGGATGACTATACCGCTGCCAAAAAAGCCATGTTCTTCCATACCGATACGGCTGATGCTCCGTGGACGGTGGTGAAATCCGACGACAAGAAGCGCGCCCGCCTCAATTGCCTGCGCCATTTCCTGCATACGCTCGATTATCCGGGCAAGGATCCGAAAGTGGCGCATATGCCTGATGGCCTGCTGGTTGGACCGGCCTCACGCCTGTTTGAAGCTGATGAGCGGATAATGGACGTATCCCAGGTATTCTGACGAACCGGTTTTGCTTGGCGGAACAGGCTCCTGTAACGGGCCTGTTTTTTTATGCCCTGGTTTTATCGGCGGTTGATTGCCATGTTGTGGCCGGGATTAATCGGCTTAATGCCTTTTTTGCACGAAAAAATAATCTTTCACTTGCTAATTGTAAATCTGCCCTTAATATTGCAACTTGACAATCCAAGTCGTGGATTGTTTGTTATCACGCGATCAAGGAAATCGAACAATGGATCTCAAGAATCTTGATTACCCGGCCCTTATTGCACTGCTGGGCGATGTTGAAAAAGAAATTGCTGCACGCGAAGCTGCCGAGAAAGAAAACGCCCGCCGCCAGATCATGGATCTCGCGCGCAATTACGGGCTGTCAATTGAAGAAGTGCTGAACCCGGCCAAGAATGTCCGCAAACCGGTCGAAGCCAAATACCGCAATCCGGAAAACGGCCAGACCTGGAGCGGTCGCGGTCGCAAGCCGAGCTGGATTACCGACCTGCTTGCGCAAGGCCGTACGCTGGAAGAGTTTGCCGTCCAATGAACCTGGACCCAAGCCGACGCCAGTCGTCCTGATCGCGGGACATCTCGCTGACTGCACCGCCCGCCCGGGTTTCCGGCCGGGCGGTTGTGTTTTGGGCGACTGCCCGCAGGCCGGCAATCGGCCTACAATGCAGCGCCCGTCCTGATTCCGGATTCTCCTGCCATGGCCGACATCGCCACCTTCCCCGGTTCTCCCTATCGCCTGCACCAGCCCTTCCCGCCGGCAGGTGACCAGCCGACTGCCATTGCCGGTCTGGTCGAGGGACTGTCCGACGGGCTGGCTTTCCAGACCCTGCTCGGGGTGACCGGTTCCGGCAAGACCTACACCATGGCCAACGTGATCGCCCGCACTGGGCGGCCGGCCATCATCATGGCGCCGAACAAGACACTGGCGGCACAGCTCTATGCCGAAATGCGCGAGTTCTTTCCGGAAAACGCCGTCGAATACTTCGTCAGCTATTACGACTACTACCAGCCGGAAGCCTACGTTCCCAGCCGTGACCTCTTTATCGAAAAAGACTCGGCCATCAACGAGCACATCGAGCAGATGCGGCTTTCGGCCACCAAGGCCATTCTCGAACGTCCTGATTGCATAATCGTCGCCACGGTCAGTGCCATCTACGGTATCGGTGACCCGTCCGACTACCACCAGATGATCCTGCACCTGAAGGAGGGCGACAAAACCGCCCAGCGCGACATCATCAAGCGCCTGACCGTCATGCAGTACGACCGTGCCGAACTGGACTTCAAGCTCGGCACCTTCCGCGTGCGCGGCGACGTCATCGACATCTTTCCGGCCGAATCGGCCGAACTGGCCCTGCGCATCAGCCTCTTCGACGACGAAGTGGAAACCCTGCACCTCTTTGACCCGCTGACCGGACGCGTTCGGCAGAAGATTCCGCGCTTCGTGGTCTATCCCTCGAGCCATTACGTGACGCCTCGCGACAAGGTGGTCAATGCGATCGCGACCATCAAGGACGAGTTGCGCGAGCGCCTGGCAGAGCTGGTC
>RRZT011830138.1_pt1 | contig 42228 bp, 37 predicted proteins | sample 2165551 | NCBI WGS metagenome assembly RRZT01 (sample SAMN10456910, study PRJNA506462) | wastewater metagenome | biome: wastewater; feature: sludge; material: wastewater sludge; isolation source: wastewater sludge with Escherichia coli K12::gfp cells carrying plasmid... | place: USA: Moscow, Idaho...
CCCGTGCAGGGAACGTTCAGGATGAAGTCCGAGTTACCGTCGGCGTCGATGTCAGCCTTCCCCACGACTGTTGCATTAAGCACGGTAATCCCGAGAAACTCTCCGCTCGCGTCGCGTTGCTCACCTGTTCCGTTGTCAAGCGGGATGCTCCCGTTCAGCTGCGTCGCATCGCCCCAGGCCGCACAAGCCCCGGCAGGTATTGCGGCGTTGAGCACGCTGTCTTTCGTTGCCTCACGGTTTGCGATTGCGTTGAGGGTATCGACGATGATGAGGGTCATCTCGTTGGTGAGTTCGATGGCGCGAGTGAGGTTGCTGTGAAAGCAGGCACTCGACGTGACATTGGTGTAGGCATTGTCGCGGGTTTCGCGAAGGGGCTTGAGCTTCATTGCCCCAATCAGGTTGGCGGCTGCCGCGGCGCGAATGTTCAAGGTGTAGTCGCATGACACCTCCCGTTGACTGTCAGTCTCGGCCTCGGCCGAATCGAGACCAACGACAAGGTCCCCTGTCTCGATCCGGCCCGTCTTACGCTCCAGGCCGAACCATCCCATGTTTGTGACTTCGAGCCCGAGATTGCCAGCCAGTGAGTGAACGGCAACGTCATTGGGCCAGCCAGGAAGCGCGTCGAGTTGTGCTGAGCCCGAGCGCAGTGCCCTGCCAGCGTCCGAGTCGAACGCGCCGAGAAAGCCGGGCAGCGATCCGCAGGCTCCCGTGTCTTCCAGAGACTTGGAGGTCTGCGTGCCACAAGCGGTGAGCAATGCGCGGAGTGCAGTGATGGCGCCACCAGAAGCCTGCGGAAAGATGGATTCCCACGTCAGCGTGCCCGCCATCGCGGCCGCCATGGCCGATCCGGTGTTCGGAGTGCCGAAGGTGATGACGTCGCTCACCATGTCCGCTGGCTCCCCGTCGAGAAGAGCGAGGGCACTTCGGGTCGCGAGCCCACCCATCGAATGGGCGACGATGATCGCCTTCTCCCCGTGGGCGCGGGTGAGGCACGTGATTGCTTCTGCAAGTCGGGGAGCGATGCTCTCGTCCGTCACCCATCGAGCCGCAGTCTCGTGGTAATCGAACGTATACACAGCCGTCCCAGCAATACTCTGGATCTGCCCGATAACCGATCGGTCACCAGAAGGGCCGTCCCCGCTCGTCTTCAGGGCAGACAGGTCGATCTTGTGAGAGAACGTGCCGTCTCGCACGCTGCTGTGAGCGCTCCGTGCCGTGAACCCATGCACCACGATGACCGGTACGGACTTGCCACTCGGCAAAGAGGTTTCGTGAACCTGGGATCCGTCTGCGGACTTTTCGTCGGATAACTCCGGTGCTTTTGAGATTCCTGCAATGCGCTCGCATTCGGCCGCCTGGGCCGACTCTGCTACCGCTGGGCTTGAGTTCGCGGGCAGGAATGAGACCAACGCAATCGCGGCGATGAATCCACCGAGCATGCGGTACTTGCCGCGCAGTGATCGCGGGGCGTTCATGAGCCGCTCTCGATCGGAATGGTTTGGAGTACTTTCCATTGTCCGTCCTCCTGTCCCATTACCGCGAACACGGACCCATCGCTCCCGTCCGGGAATTTCAAATCGACACGGATCACGCCCCCTCCGCTGGAGGACGCTTCCCAGGAGCCGGGATCCGCAACGACCGTCGTCCCCTTCGGGATGGCGTCCTCAGCCTCCGACCCGAGATCGTCCTTGAGCGCTGCGGGCAAGAGCGCACCCGGGTCGGTTTCTAGCGCTTCAAGTGCCTTCGCGACCTCGATCGCCTGCGAGTCCCTGCTGTCGGGCGTGCTCCCGTCGGTTGGCCTCTGGCTGCCGAACAGGTTCAGGAAGACCAGGGTCAATATCAGTCCCAGAGCCAAGACGCTCGCCAACCACCTGTGTTTACCTGACATTCGACTCCTCGATTCCGGTGCGCGGATCAGCGTGAGAGATTCGGAAACCATGTTTTCCGTCGGGCCGTGGCCTCATTCGCTCGCCAAGGCCGATCTGTCAGTGACCGGCGGGTGGTCCATTTGTAATGCCCAGAACTCGCTATGTGAGGCTATCGTTTCGCCGACCTCTATATCTTCGAAGAATGTCCATGATTTGGTCGGCTGGTGACCTCGTCTTTCGGGAACGGCGGTTCATGCCGCTCTGGGAGTGTGTGTGCCGGCCCAGCGGTGTGGGACATGTAGCCCCAGACGCAGAGTGACAGTCAGGTGGGTGGCCAGCAAGAGACCTAGGAACCGTGCACACGATGCATCACTCCACGAGAAGTCGGGGACGCCATGCGGTTTGCTGACAATCCCGTTGGGGCTTGATTCAGTAGAGGTATGGACCCGACGGCGCTGGTGTACCCGGCGGCTGCGCTGATTGGCGGCTGGGTGGCGGGTGCGGTCCGGCTGCCGCCGATGATTGGTTTTGTTGTCGCCGGGTACGTGTTGCACGGGTTTGGGTGGTCGACAACGGAGCCGCTCGCACTGGTGGCGGACCTCGGAGTCACCCTGCTGCTGTTCACCATCGGGCTCAAGTTCGACGTCCGGACGTTGTTGGACGTGGTGGTGTGGGGCACGACGGCGGCGCACATGGCTGCGTCGGTGGGCGTTGCGCTGGTGTTCTTGGTACCGCTGGCTTGGGTGGGTGCGCCACTGGTCGCCGGGACCGACCTGGGGGCGCTCGCGCTCATCGCCTTCGCCCTCAGTTTCTCGAGCACGGTGCTGGTGATGAAGCTGCTGCAGGACCGCAGCCAGACGCAGTCGTTCTACGGACGCGTGGCCGTCGGCATCTTGATCTTGCAGGACGTGGCAGCGGTGGTGTTTCTCACGCTCACGCACGACACGAGGCCGTCGTGGTGGGCCCTCCTGCTGCTCTTGCTGATCCCGGCCGCCTGGCCGTTGCGGTGGGCGTGGACACGACTCGCCCACGGGGAGATGCAGGTTCTGTTCGGGGTCGTCGTGGCACTGGCACCTGGCTACGCGCTGTTCACCTCCGTCGGCCTGAAAGGGGAGCTCGGTGCCTTGGTGATGGGTCTGCTGCTGGCGTCACATCCGCGGGCGAACGAGCTGTCCCGGTCGTTGTTCTCGGTGAAGGAGTTGCTGCTGGTCGCCTTCTTCTTGGAGTTGGGGCTTCGCAGCAGCCTGAGCCCGCAGGCGATCGTCCTGGGTGCTGGCCTGCTGATCCTGCTCCCCGTGCAGGCGGTCTTGTATCTCGTCGTGTTGCGCTGGACAGGCCTTCGAACGCGCACTGCCCTGCGGGCGTCCCTGGCGCTCATGAACTTCTCCGAGTTCGGGCTCATCGTCGCCGTCGTGGGGGCGGAGCAGGGGGTGTTGGACGACGAATGGTTGGCCGTGCTGTCGGTCGCCGTCTGTCTGAGCTTTCTGGTCTCCGTCCTGGTGGGCAGTCGCCGCGACAGGGCCTTGGCGTGGGCTGTCCGGCGGCTACCGGACCCTCCGCTGCGCAGACTGCACCGCGATGACCGGCCGATCGACATCGGAGCAGCCGAAGCCGTCGTGTTGGGCATGGGACGGATCGGACGCAGCGCCTACGATGGCCTCACCGGAGACTACGGACTGGCCACCCTGGGTGTGGACGCCGACGCGGGCCGGGTGTCCGCGTTGCAGGACGAGGGCCGCCGCGTGATTCAGGGGGACGCCACCGACAGCGACTTCTGGGACCGGATGAGCACCACCCGCGGCGTCCGGCTGGCGGTGTTGGCGATGCCCTTCCACGGATCGAACCTCGACGCGCTGGAGCGGCTGCACGACAGCGGATTCACCGGCACGGTGGCGGCCGTCACCCAATACGACGACGAACGCCACGAGGCATTTCGGCGGGGCGCTGACGTGGTTCTCCAGCTCTACGACGGGGCCGGTGCCGCTCTCGCCGCCGACGCGGCTTCTGCTGCGGGCATCCCTCGGCGTCCCGACTCCGCGGGGTGAGGCAAAGAGATCAGGGCGATGCGTCACGATGGGGATGAAACCGGCTCGATAGCGGCGTAACGGGGTGTCCATGACGAATGACGATGTTCGGCGCGAGCTACTCGACATGCTGCGCGACCACTTCGGTATCACCCTGGAACCGCGGGGCAGTTCTTTGGATGTCGTGCAGTCGGTGGGGTGGAAGGGCGGCACCTGTGCCGACCCCGTCATCGTCAGGTTGCCGACCCAGTGGGTGGTCCGGTTCGCCGAGGACAACGGCGTCGACGTCCTCGCGACCCTCATCTCTGAAGAGATGGAAACCGTCTCCGCGTCGCAGTTGATCGAGCTGGAGGTGGGACCTGACGGTCCGCACGGCGCCTGCTTGAAACCGACCCGTCGCTGACCCCGCGCTCGCGATCACTCGCCTCGGCTCGCGCGCGATGGTCTCGTCAACGGCTGCGCCACGTCCGTGGACACACTTGGACACTCGGGTCGGGTCGGCTACAGTCCTGACCCATGCGGAGTGAGACGACGTTTGATCTCGTGGGGCGTACCCCCGTGGATCTGTTGCGCGTCGGTTCCTCCATGTGCTGCGCCTGTTGAGGCGCCGGCACTTTCCACCGTCCGGGCCATGAAGCCCGAGACGCAGTGATCCTCAGGTGAATGGCCCCAAGCCTGAACTGAGGAACCGTGACACACGACGCATCACCCCCTGGGGCGCGGGTACGCCCTCCGCGTGAGGGACGCAGCAACGGCCAATGGAACGTCGACGGGCCGACGCCCCTCAACGCGAACGAGGAGTTCAAGGCCGCCGACAACGGCCTCAACGTGCGCGAACGGATCGAGCAGATCTACTCCAAGCAGGGGTTCGCCTCGATCCCGACCGACGACGTGCACGGCCGGTTTCGGTGGTGGGGCCTGTACACCCAGCGCCGCCCCGGCATCGACGGCGGACGCACCGGCAGCCTGAGCACTGACGAACTCAGCGACGAGTACTTCATGCTGAGGGTCCGTCTGGACGGCGGGACGCTGAGCCTGGAGCAGCTGCGGACCGTCGCCGACATCTCAGTCGAGTTCGCGCGGGGCACGGCGGACATCTCGGACCGGCAAAACATCCAACTGCACTGGATTCGCGTCGAGGACGTCCCGGAGATCTGGCGTCGCCTGGAGGCGGTCGGTCTGCAGACGACCGAGGCCTGTGGGGACACGCCGCGGGTGATCCTCGGGTCCCCGGTGGCGGGCATCGCCGCCGACGAGATCATCGACCCGACGCCGGTCATCTCGCAGATCGTCGACACGTTCATCGGCGACCCGGACCTGTCGAACCTGCCCCGCAAGTTCAAGACGGCGATCACCGGCCACCCGAGCCTGGACGTTGTCCACGAGATCAACGACATCTCCCTGGTCGGCGTCGTCCACCCCGAACTGGGCCCTGGCTACGACCTGTGGATCGGTGGGGGACTGTCGACGGCACCTCGGCTGGCCGAACGGCTCGGCGCGTTCGTGAGCGCCGACGACGCGGCGGAAGTCTGGCACGCCGTGATTCGAATCTTCCGTGACTACGGGTACCGCCGCCTGCGCACCAAGGCTCGTCTGAAGTTCCTGCTGGCCGAGTGGGGACCCGAGAAGTTCCGTCAGGTGCTGCAGGACGAATACCTGGGCCGCGCCCTGCCGGACGGTCCGGCGGCGGTGGCTGCGGGTGGCTCCCCGGACCACGTCGGCGTCCACGTCCAGCGCGACGGACGCCGGTACGTGGGTCTGGCGCCGATCGTCGGACGAGTCTCGGGCGAGATCTTGTCGGGTCTGGCCGACGCGGTGGAGGCGGCGGGATCGGACCGCATCCGGCTCACCGCCCACCAGAAGCTGGTCGTCCTCGACGTGGACCCAGACGGGGTGGACGCGCTGCTGGAGGCGACGACGGCGCTCGGGCTGACCGCGACGCCGGGCCCGTTCCGGCGCAACACGATGGCCTGCACCGGCATCGAGTACTGCAAGCTGGCCTTCGTCGACACCAAGGACACCGCCACGGCGGCCGTGAACGACCTCGATCACCGGTTGTCGGACCTGAACCTGGACGTCCCCATCACGCTGAACGTCAACGGCTGCCCCAACTCGTGCGCCCGCATCCAGGTCGCCGACATCGGCCTCAAGGGCCAGATCTCCAAGGGCGGCGAGGGCGATGCCCAGTTCGCGTTCCAGGTGCACCTGGGCGGCGGACTGGCCTCGTCCGACCGCGAAGAACCCGGCCTGGGACGCACGCTGCGCGGCCTCCAGATCACCGCCCAAGAGATGCCTGACTACGTCGAACGCGTCGTCCGGGTCTTCGCCGAGCAGCGCACCCCCGGCGAGACGTTCTCGGCTTGGGTCCGGCGCGCCGACGAGGAGGCCCTGCGATGAGCGCGCCAACGATCCCCGCCCCCCACGGACCGGGGCGCACCCGGTCGGCGGCCGAGCTCGAAGCCCTGGCGCGCGAGGCGGCGATCCGATTCGCCGACGCCGATGCGGCCACGGTGCTGGCCTGGGCGGGGGAGACCTTCGGGACGTCTCTGGCGGTCGCGTGCTCGATGGCCGGCGACACAGTGGTGCCGCACCTGGCGGCCCAGCAGATCCCCGGCGTGGACGTGCTGTTCTTGCAGACCGGGTACCACTTCGCCGAGACCATCGGCACGCGCGACGCCTTGGCCGACACCACGGCGATCAACCTGGTCGAGGTCCTACCCGCGCTGACCATCGCAGAACAGGACGAGCAGTACGGCCCCAAACTGCACGACCGGTACCCGTCCACCTGCTGCGCGATCCGCAAGGTCGAACCCATCAACCGGGAGCTGGCCAGCTACGAGGCCTGGGTCACGGGCCTGCGCCGCGAGGACTCCCCGCTGCGGGCAGACACCCCGGTCGTCGAGTGGGACTCGGCTCACCAGATGGTGAAGATCAACCCGATCGCGGCCTGGACGTTCGACGACCTGCTGTCCTACGCGGGCGCCAACGCCGTGCCGATCAACCTGCTGCTGACCGAGGGGTACCCGTCCATCGGGTGCGAACCCTGCACACGCCCGGTCGCCCCCGGCGAGGACCCCCGTGCGGGCCGCTGGGCGGGCCTGGCCAAGACCGAATGCGGTCTGCACGTCACCGACAACCATCCCGAGGAGGCCTGACATGGCGCGAACAATCGAGACGCCGCCATCCGAGGAACGCGTCTTGTCCCAGCTCGCCGAGCTGGAGTCCGAGGCGATCCACATCATCCGCGAAACGGTCGCCGAGCTGGAACGTCCCGTCCTGCTGTTCAGCGGCGGCAAGGACTCGGTCGTCATGTTGCACCTCGCCGTGAAGGCGTTCTGGCCCGGACCGGTCCCGTTCCCCGTCATGCACGTCGACACCGGCCACAACTTTGACGAGGTGATCGCCTACCGCGACGCGACCGTCGAACGCCTCGGCCTGCGCCTGGTCGTGGCCCGGGTTCAGGACTACATCGACGACGGACGGCTCGTCGAACGCGCCGACGGCACCCGCAACCCCCTGCAAACCCAACCGCTGCTGGACGCCATCGCCGAACACCGCTTCGACGCCGTGTTCGGGGGCGGACGCCGCGACGAGGAGAAGGCCCGCGCCAAGGAGCGAGTCGTCAGCCTGCGCGACGAGTTCGGACAGTGGGACCCCCGCAACCAGCGCCCCGAACTGTGGACGCTCTATAACCCGCGCCACCGGCCCGGCGAACACGTCCGGGTGTTCCCCCTCAGCAACTGGACCGAACTGGACGTGTGGCGCTACATCGAGGCCGAGAACATCGAACTGCCCAACCTGTACTACGCGCACGACCGTGAGGTGTTCGTCCGCGACGGGATGCTGCTGGCCGTCGGGGACGTCAGCCAGCCGCGAGCAGGCGAGGTCGTGGAGACCCGCCGTGTCCGCTATCGGACGGTGGGCGACATGAGTTGCACGGGCGCCGTCGAGACGGACGCCAGCACCGTCGCGGACGTCATCGCCGAGGTCGCCGCCACCCGCATCACCGAACGAGGCGCGACCCGCGCCGATGACCGGCTCACCGAGGCGGCCATGGAAGACCGCAAGAAGGAGGGGTACTTCTGATGCCCGGAACACTGTTGCGCCTAGCCACGGCCGGATCGGTCGACGACGGCAAGTCGACGCTCGTCGGACGCCTCCTGTACGACTCCAAGGCCGTCCTGGCCGACCAACTCGACGCCGTGACCCGGGTCAGCGAGGCCAAGGGACTGGGCCATGTCGACCTTGCGCTGCTCACCGACGGCCTGCGCGCCGAACGGGAACAGGGCATCACCATCGACGTCGCGTACCGGTACTTCGCCACCGGCAAGCGGACGTTCATCCTCGCCGATTGCCCCGGACACGTGCAGTACACCCGCAACACCGTCACCGGATCGTCCACCGCCGACGTGCTGGTGCTGCTGGTCGACGCGCGCAAGGGCGTGCTCGAACAGACGCGTCGCCACCTGGCGGTCGGCCAACTGCTGCGGGTACCAACGATCATCGTGGCGATCAACAAGATCGACCTCGTCGACTACGACTCGTCGGTCTATGACGCCGTGGCCACCGAGGTACGCCAGGTCGCCGACGAGCTCGGCGTCACCGGCGTCGTCACCGTCCCGACGTCCGCCCTTGTCGGCGACAACATCGTGGACCGTTCGGCGAACACCCCTTGGTATGACGGACCGTCCCTGCTCGAACTCCTCGAACAGGCGCCGGCGTCTGTGGACCTCACCGACCTGCCCTTTCGGTTCCCGGTCCAGCTCGCGATCCGACCCCAGGACGCGGTCCCCGAGTATCGCGACTACCGCGGGTACGCCGGGCAGATCGCCACCGGGGTGATCCGCGTCGGCGACGAGGTGCTGGTGCTCCCCGCAGGGCGCTACACGACCGTCGCGGGGATCGACACCGCAGACGGGGAGCTGACCGAGGCGTACGCGCCGATGTCGGTGACGCTACGGCTGTCCGACGAGATCGACGTGAACCGCGGCGACCTGATCGCGTCCGCGTCGCAGGCCCCCGCTCCCACCCAGGACCTGGACGGCATGGTCGCGTGGCTGGCGGAGCGCCCGCTGCGGGTCGGAACGAAGGTCCTCGTCAAGCACGGAACCGCGACCGTGCAGGCCATCGTCCGCGACATTCACGGACGCCTGGACCTCAACACGCTGGCCCCCGAACCCGCCGACGAGCTTCAGCTCAACGACATCGGACGCGTGAAGCTGCGCCTGGCCAAACCCGTCGCCCCCGACGACTACACCGTGTCGCGGCGGACCGGGTCGTTCCTCATCATCGACCCACAGACGGCCGGGACGTTGGCGGCAGGGATGGTCCGCGGGGATGGGTCGTTCAGCGATCAGGCACGCATCGTGCCTGATGAGACCCTCAACTGGTCCATCTGATGCGACGTTTCTTGACGATCGCGCTCGTCGGACTGGGCGCACAGCTCGTCGACGGCGCGTTGGGGATGGGCTACGGCGCGACCTCGACGTCCTTCCTGCTGGTCGCGGGCATGACCCCAGCCCTGGCGAGCGCGTCGGTCCACCTGGCGGAGGTGGGGACCAACCTCGCCTCCGGCGTGTCCCACTGGCACCTCGACAACGTCGATTGGCGTCTCGTCGCGCGCATCGGAGTCCCCGGAGCGATCGGTGCCCTGGCGGGTGCAACGTTCCTGTCGACACTCTCGACAGAGGCCGCAGCACCGCTGATGGCGCTGATCCTCGGCGGGCTTGGCATGTACATCCTGCTGCGGTACGTGTTCAAGCCGCCGCAGACCGCCCTGGCCACGACATCGCCGCACGGCAAGCGCTTCTTGATTCCGCTCGGGCTCGTCGGGATTCTCCGCGCCGCGACCGGCGGCGTCGGGCGGGGACCGACCCCATCCCCGGCCCTGTTGAGCGCGGGCAAGACCGCGCCACGCACGGTCATCGGGTCGGTCGACACCTCGGAGTTCTTGGTGTCCCTGGCGGCGTCGGTGGCGTTCATCGTCAACCTCGGGCTGCTGGGCATCGACTGGCTGCTCGTGTTGGCGCTGCTCCTGGGTGGCCTGATCGCGGCCCCCATCGCGGCCTGGCTCGTGTCGAAGCTGCCCGCCCGGATCATGGGCATTGCCGTGGGGGGTCTCATCATCATGACGAACCTGCGGACCCTCATGCAGGCCGGTGGCGTGAAAGGCGACGGCCTGACGTTCGGATTCGTGGCCTTCCTCGCCGTGTGGGTGGCACTGATCGCGTGGCTGAGTGTGCGCGAGGCCCGCGCCCGCCAGGCCGAGACCGTCGCCCAGCAGGCGGCCGAGGGAGAGTGGTCGATTTGAGAGCCGCACACACCAACACCGCGCTTGGGCCGGTCGTCTTGGCCTTTCACGGCACCCGTCACCCCGACGGGGAGCCGACGGTCCGGGCCATCGCGTCCCTTGTCGCGGACGCATTGGGCGGGTCCGACGTGCGGGTCGGATGGTTGGACATCCACCCGGAACTGTTGGCCGAACAGTTGCCCGGCCTCGGACCGGCCACCGTGGTGCCGTGCCTGCTCGCGGCCGGGCACCACGTCCGTCACGACGTCCCCGCCGCCGCCGACGCCTCGCCCCACCCGGTGCGCGTCACCGAACACCTGGCGGACCGGGCGCTGCCCGCGGTCGCCGACAGAATCGCCGAGGCGGGGGGTCCGGGTGACGCGGTGGTCTTGGCGGCCATCGGGTCACGCATCGAGTCGGCGCAGGCGGAGGTCGTTGCGGCCGCCGAACGCCTCACCGAACTCGTGGGCGTTCCCGTCCGTCCCGCGTTCATCTTCGGCGGTACGCCGAAGGTCGCCGACGTCGTCGCGGATCTCCGCGCCGACGGCAAGGGCGACATCCTCATCGCCCCGTACGCCATCGCGCCGGGCCTGTTCGAGAAGCGGCTGACCGGGCTCGGCACCCGCATCGCCGCCCCCATCGGGACGCACCCTGCGCTGATCGACGCCCTCGCGGGTCTGGCCGCCGGAACGACGTCCAACAGTCCGGGCTCCAGGACCCCGTCCGGGCGCTGACGAGCGTCCGGACGGGGCGTGGCTCGCGTCCCCAGTCAGAGGCGCTCGGTGGTCTGCGTGGTGTCCAGACCGGCACCCTTGGACAACGCGATGCTGGTCCCCACGAGTTGGGCCACCAGCGCCGTGACGGCGATCGAAAGGTACGCAATAGCGGTTTGCGGGGCGACCGAGCTGATGGCCGCGAAGGCCGAGGTGCCGTTGACCGCCGCGAAGCGCAGCCCGAACGCGACGAGCACGGCAGCGACCAGCACACCGGCCACGACCTGAACGATCACCGTCTCCGTCGCGACGGTCTGGGCGATCCCGCGGCGACCCACGCCCAACGACCCGAGGACCCGGAACTCGCGTCGCCGCGCGACGTTGCCGCTCACCGCCGACTGGAACAAGCTGATGATGCACATGATGTAGATGGTGCCGAACAGGCCGATGTTGGACTTGTTGGTGTTGGCCGCGCGCTCGTCCTTCAGGTGCTGGACGTAACCCGCCTTGTCCGTGACGGTCGCGTCAATCCCGGCTGCGTCGATCTCGGACGCCGCCTGCTGCTGGGTGATCGGGCTGGCGAAAACCTCGGTGCTGAGGGTGGCGGGGTCCTCGAGGATCTTCGACACCTCGGACCAGTCGAACCACAGTCCAGCCCACACATCGTCGGCAATGACGGCGACCACGGTGAGCGTCACGGTCTTGCCGGAGGCGTCCCGGGTGGTCATCGTGTCTCCGAGTTCATCGGCGGGATCGCTGGAGGCGACGTTGAGACCGCCGACGCGGGCCAGGTCACCGGACACGACCTTCTGCTTGAGAAGCGGCGCCAGTGCGACGGGGTCGGTGAAATACAGGTTTCGGGGTTCGCCGGACACGTTGTGTTTGCGAGTGGTCAGGCGTGCGACGTCCGTCCCGCCCGCTTCGCGCAGGGCTGTCGCGGTCTCGTCGGCGTTGGTGGTCCCGGTGGTCGTCGCGACGACCGAGGCGTTGACGCGCGCCTGAAAGTCAGCCGCCGCGAGCTGTTCGTCCGGCGCGTTGCCGACCAAGAATCCGCCCAGGATTCCGACGGCGACGATCACGGGCGTGGCCAGTCGGGCGTAGCGGATCCGGTCCTTGCTGGCCCGTGCGGCGGCGAGCCGACCGGCTCCGGGCGCCACCAGCCCGACAAGGCGACCGATCAACCACGCCCCTGCGGGCACCAGCAAGGGCGCGACGGCGACGAGGGGGACAACCGCCAGTACCGGAAGCACGAGGATGAGATTGGCCCCCAAGGCGACGGGGTCCAACGTCGCGATGCCCACGACACCGAGCAGACCGATCAGCAGACGCACGGCGATCTGGACACGGGACATGCGCCGCCCCACAGGGTTCACCGCACTCAGAAGGTCGCCGCGCGTCGCGGACAGCGCTGCCATCGCCCCGGCAATACCCGATGTCAGGGCGAGGATGGGGGTGATGATGAGCGCCACGGTGAGCGTCAGCCCGAAGTGGGCCTCCACGCCGGGTCCGAAGAACTTGATCGCCTGCAGTCCCGCGAACAGCGGCGTTGCGAGCAGCTCGCCCACGAACGATGCGGGCAGAGCGACCGCAAAGGCGAGGGTGAAGCACTCGATGAACACGGTCCGCGCCAGCAGACTGCGGCTGGCACCCGCGAGCCGCATCAGCGCCAACTCGCGCTCGCGGAACATCACCACCTGCTTGACGGCCGACCACACGAGAAAGCTGCTGGCGAGGATCACGATGACGGCGAACACGATGAACAGCCCGCGGACCTGCACCATCTGCGCGGCGACCTCGCCTGCGGACAGGCCGGGAACGGTGACGTTCTCGGGATGAGAGAAGCCCTCGACGAGCGTGGCCTCTGCCGACGCGATGGCCGCCGACGCGCCGATGGTGACCATGCACCCGGCGTACAGCGACAGGTGACGACGCAGAAGGCTGACGGACAACCGAACGATGCCTAGCACGGGGTCCCCTCAAGGTCGGCCAGCCGGTCGGCGATCTCGCGGGACGACAGCCCCGTCTCATCCCCGGCGATCAACCCGTCATACAGGAAGATGACGCGCGAGGCGGCGGCCGCGACCGTCGGGTCGTGCGTGACCAAAACGACGGTGCCACCGTTCGCGGGCAGTTCGTGCAGGTTGCGCATCACCTCGCGGCGCGACTCGCTGTCGAGAGCGCCGGTCGGCTCGTCGGCGAAGACGACATCGCGACGCGTCGCCAAAGCCCGGGCGATTGCCACGCGCTGGCACTGCCCACCGGACAACTCGTCGGGGTACCGCGAGCCGAGTCCGTCCAGACCGACACTGTGCAGGGCCCGCTCGGCGGTTTCGGTCGACATCTTGGTCCCGTCGAACAGCGCGGGGATCTTGACGTTGTCGACGGCCGTCAGGGCGTCGATGAGGTTGTAAGCCTGAAAGATGAACCCCCACGACGTCCGGCGAAGCCGGTCCAGGGCCTTTTGATTCATCCGGGCCAGCGCTGTCCCGCGGTACATCACCTCACCGCTGGTCGGACGGACCAGTTGCGCCATGCAGTTGAGCAGCGTGGACTTGCCGGACCCCGACGGGCCCATGATCGCCGTCATTGTGGCTGGCTCGACGTCGAAGGAGATGCCGCGCAGGACGTCCTGTGAACCGCCGAACCTGTGTCGCAAGTCTTGAACTTGAAAAACCAGCATTGGTACCCGAATCCCCTTAGAAGCTTGGCCGATGCGTTCATCGTTCTCGCCGTGAATCGTCACATCTGGAGCCGCCCACCGGTGCCCCCCGCGGCGAACTTGGGGCTTTGGTCGGGGATCACCGAACAAAGTCATGCCTTCGGTCACTTGTTCGCCGGGGAGAGGATGCGGGTTGGTCGAAATGGCAGTTTGACCCGTTGACGAACGGGCGGACCGACCTGGCGATTACAGTGGCAAAACCACAGCCTTTCGGCCCACGATCCAAAGGATCGACATGAATCTGCGTATGCAATCTCTCGCCAAAGCTGGCGTTTCGATTTGGCTCGATGACCTGTCTCGTCAACGACTGACGTCAGGCAGCCTTAAGAACCTCATCACGGACTACTCGGTGACGGGTGTCACCACGAATCCCACCATCTTCACGTCGGCTCTGGTCAGCAGCGACGACTATGCGGCCGACATCGCCACGCTCGGTGATGTCACCCCAGGTGAGGCGATCCGGCAACTCTGGAGCTCCGACGTGCGGGACGCCTGCGACCTGTTCCGCCCGATCTTCGAGGCCACAGGTGGCTACGACGGGCGAGTGTCCATCGAGGTGGAACCGGATCTCGCTCACGACACGGACAGCACCATCGCCCAGGCCGAAGAACTCCATGGACTGGTCGACCGCGAGAACGTCCTGATCAAGATCCCCGCCACCGATGAGGGACTCCCCGCGATCACCGAGGCCATCGCCCGCGGTATTTCCGTCAACGTCACGCTCATTTTCTCCAGCGAGCGGTACCGCCAGGTCACCGATGCCTATCTCACCGGACTCGAGAAGGCGCTCGCCGCTGGTCGCGACCTGTCGACAATTCACTCGGTGGCCTCGCTGTTCGTCAGCCGCGTCGACTCCGAGATCGACAAGCGCCTGCACAACATCGGGACCGCGGAGGCCGTCGCACTGAAGGGCCAGGCCGGTATCGCGAACACGCAGGCCTGTCTGGCGATTGCCGAGGAGGTCTTTGCCTCCGAGCGCTTTGCGGTCTTGGCCGAGGCGGGCGCCAACAAGCAGCGTCCGTTGTGGGCGTCCACCGGCACGAAGGACCCGTCGTACCCCGACACGCTGTACGTGTCCGGGCTCGTGGCCCCCGACGTCATCAACACCATGCCCGAAAAGACACTGCAGGCCTTCGCCGACCACGGCGAGGTCGGCCCGTCGATTGCAGGCACCGGCGCCGAGGGGGTTGACGTGCTTCACCAGTTGAACGACGTGGGCATCGATCTCGGCGACGTTTTCGCTGTCCTTGAGGACGAGGGCGTGACGAAGTTCCAGATCTCGTGGAACGAGGAACTCGTCCCCGCAGTCGTGAAGGCGCTGGCTGCTGGCTAGGCGCCGTGGTGTTTGGCGAGTAGTTCGAGGCGTTGGCGACTGGGGCTCCCAACCGGGGCTTGCCAGACGATGATCTGCCAGTCGGGGACGGCGTTCCAGGTGAGCGCGGACCAGTCGAGGTGCAGTTCACCGACGACGGGGTGGCGCAGCACCTTCATTCCCGTCGTGCGTGGCGCGACGTCGTGGCTGGCCCACCAGCGTGCGAAGTCTGCGTCGATGGCCGACAGTTCACGCACGAGCGCGACGAGTTGCGGATCGTCGGGACTGGTCGCGTTGAGGCGTCGCATCTGTTCGACGGACAACCGGGTGACGTCGTCCCAGTCGGCGTACAGGCGTCGCATGGCCGGGTCGGTGATGAGCAGGCGGATGTAGTACCGACGGTCGTGCGGGATCGCGCCGAAGTCGGTGATGAGCGCCGCGCCGAGCGCGTTCCAGGCGATGATCTCCGTTCGCGGTCCGACGACGAACGCGGGACTGAGCCCCAGGTCGTCCATGAGCGCCTGCAACGGTGCGACCTGCGCAGGGTCCGGCCGCTCGGGCATCGTCGGACGGGGCTGGGTCGCGAACCCGGCGATCTCGTGGAGGTAATCGGTGGACGAGGCATCCAGCCGGAGCGCGGCGGCCAAGGAGGCCACGACGGCAGGCGACGGGTGAATGCGCCCTTGTTCGAGCCGCGTGTAGTAGTCGGTGCTGATCGCGGCGAGGCGCGCGACCTCTTCGCGACGCAGCCCAGGGACCCGCCGTCGCGGGAGCGGTTCGTCGAGCCCGACTTCGGCCCAGGACAACCGAGCCCTGCGGGCACGCAGAAAGTCGCCGAGTTGGGTGTCGCTCACGGCAACGAACGGTAGCCACCGAGCCCGGCGTTATCCAGGGACGATCTGTCCCTGGTTCAGCGCTGGTCCTCAGCTGCGCGGCAGACAAGGATGGGGGCGTCAGACCACTTCAGGAGGATCAGCAAATGCGAGCAACAGTCATGTACGGCGCGGGCGATGTGCGTGTCGAGGACCGTCCAGAGCCCAGCATTCAGGGGCCCGGTGACGCCTTGGTGCGTGTCGTCCGTTCGTGCGTGTGCGGCTCGGACCTGCACCCGTACCGGTCGCTCCCGGAGACGACCGGCGGGCACACCATGGGTCATGAGTTCATCGGCGTCGTCGAGGCCGTCGGCGACGACGTGCACACCGTTCAGGCCGGCGACTTCGTCATCGCCCCCTTCGCGTACAGCGACAACACCTGTGACATCTGCCGCGACGGCTTCCAGACCGCCTGTCCGCACGGCGGATTTTTCAACACGGCGCAGTCGGAGTTCGTGCGTGTCCCGATGGCAGACGGCACCCTCGTCAAGGCGCCCGCAACCGACGACGAGGCAATGCTGAAGTCGTACCTCACCTTGGCCGATGTGTACCTGACCGGGTACCACGCCGCGCACATGGCAAGGGTCGCTCCCGGCACAGACGTGACCGTGATCGGCGACGGCGCAGTGGGCCTGTCGGCCGTGCTGGCCGCCCGGCAGATGGGTGCCGAACGCATCATCTTGATGGGACGCCACACCGCGCGTACCGACCTCGGCCGCCAGTTTGGTGCGACAGACGTGGTCGCCGAGCGGGGCGAGGACGGCATCCAGGCCGTCCGGGATCTCACCGGTGGGCACGGCACCCGCGCCGTCTTGGAGGCGGTCGGCCACATGCCCGCGTACGTCCAGGCATACAGCGTGGTGCGGTCCGGTGGCGTCGTGAGCCGCGTCGGCGTCCCGCAGTACGAAGAGGCGCCGGTCGGGTTCGGCTCGCTGTTCGGGCGCAACATCACCCTCACCGGAGGACCGGCCCCCGTCCGCGCGTACCTTGAGCAGGCCGTCGCCGACGTCGTCAGCGGCGCGATCAACCCAGGGTTGGTGTTCGACCGGGTGCTTCCGCTCGACCAGGCGCCAGAGGGATACCGGCTGATGGATTCCCGCGAGGCGCTCAAGGTGATGCTCGACCCAGCGCAGAACTGAACCGACCGAGGAAGGAACCGGCCATGACCGTACCCACTGCTCGCCACGACGCCGCCGAAGCCGTGTACGCACGGCTGTTCGGAGCCCGTGACACGACGGCACCGGACGCACATCCCGAGTTCGGGGAGATCCTGCGCCGGGTGATCTTCGGCGACGTGTTCGCCACGGGAACCCTGGACGACAAGACGCGGGAGCTCGTTACCGTCACGTGTCTGGGTACGTTGCAGGCCCTGCCGCAGTTGCGTGCGCATGCGCACGCTGCCCTCGGCACGGGAGTCACACCGGTCGAACTGCGGGAGGCGATCTACCAGCTCGCGCCTTGGATCGGGTTCCCGAAGACGCTCAACGCGATCGCCGTCCTCGACGAGGTTTTCGCGGCACGCGGAGTCGAGCTGCCCCTGCCCGATCAAGGGACGGTCACCGATGAGACCCGCCACGAGCGGGGCGCCCAGATCCAAAATGCCCTGTACGGCAGCGAGATCGCCGACGCGTTGGCGGCGCTTCCCGAACCGTTCAACGCGGCGGTACCGGGCTTCCTGACCGACTTCTTGTTCGGAGACTTCTGGACGCGTGACGGTTTGTCGGTCGCCACCCGTGAGTTGCTGGGCTTGGTGATCCTGACCGCCCAGGGCCTGACCCCGCAACTGACGCCTCACGTGCGGGGCGCGATCACGGCGGGTAACTCCGTCGAAACTGTCCTCGCCGCCCTCGTGCAGGCGTTCCCGTACATCGGCTACCCGGCCGCCATGAACGCCATCCGCGTGGTTCTGGCCTACATCGAAAGTGAGGAATCCTGACTCTCACCCGTCTTCGTGTGGTCGGTTTGGCTTGGGTACCCTGCTCCGATGAGTCGTGAGATGTCCGAACCCGCTCGCCAGCCGGTAGGAACCGTCGAACTCTTCTTCGACCTCGTGTTCGTGTTCGCGCTCACCCAGGTTTCGGCAATGGTGTCCGCGCATGAGGGCGCTGCCGGGCTGATGCGAGCCGGAGTGGTGTTTCTCATCATTTACTGGCTGTGGGTGGTCACGGCGATTCAGGCGAGCTTCCACAACGTCTCCAGCCCCCGGGTGCGGGCGACGCTGTTCACCACCACCTTTCTTGCTTTGGTGGCCGCCCTGTGCATCCCCGAGATGTTCGAGGACACCTCCCGCGCTATCGTCTTCGCCGCCGCGTACTGGGCCAGCCGGGCAGTGGTTTTGGTCGGGTTGTTGCGGGGGCGCTGGCGAACATTCGGGCTGTACCTGGTCACGCTGGTGTTCTCCGGCCCGCTGCTGGTGGTGGGCGCGTTCCTGCCGAGCCCATGGCGTGAGGTCAGTTGGGGCGTGGTCGGTGTCGTGGAGGTGCTGATCCCGTTGCTCCAACGCAGCCGAATGGCCTCCCTGCGTTACGACGCACCCCACGTGGTGGAACGGTTCGGTCTGCTCGTCTTGATTGCACTCGGCGAGTCCATCGTGGCGATCGGTGAACCGTTGGCGGCATCGGCCCATTGGGGCTGGCCGCAGGTTCTGGCATTGGTGGGCAGCTTCACGTTGGTTGCCGGGCTGTGGTGGCTGTACTTCGATCACTCCGATCGCCTGATCGTGTTGCGTATCCAAGCCGCACCAGTCCAGTTCGACGCGGTACGCAGTCTGCTCGCCTACGGCCACCTGTGGATTGTGGGTGGCATCATTGCCGCCGCTGCTGCGCTGCACTCGGTGATTACCCACCCGGACGAGCACCTCGAGCTGCAGTCGGCTGTCCTGCTGTCCGGCGGGGTGGCGACCTTCCTGCTGGTGTTTGTCCAGGCCAGGCTCCGCGCCTACCGCGAGGTGTACTGGTCGCGTCTGGTCAGCGCTGTACTGCTGCTGGCCGCAGTCCCGCTGACGCTGTCCCTGCCGGCATTCGGCGGGCTCATCGTGATCACCGGGATCGTCGCGGTGGCGGCGGTGTGGGAGGCGGCGCACCCGCGCAGCGCTGGCGTGCCCAGCCAGGAGAGCGTGTCCGCCCTAGGCGAATCGACCAACCCCACATGAAAGGACAACAAATGATGGCTTGGAACCCCGACGAGATCGCTCGTATCTCGGCGACCGACGACCTGCACATCGCCCCTTTCCGAGCCGACGGTAAGACCACCGGAACGCCCACGTGGATCTGGTCCGTCGTCATCGATGACCGACTGTTCGTGCGCGCCTGGAACGGTACTCGCTCCCGCTGGTACCGGTCCGCCATCGCACAAGGGGCGGGGCAGATCACCGCTGCCGGATCGACGTTCGACGTCACCTTCACCCCGGCGGAGCCAGCGCTCCAGGACCGGATCGATGACGCCTACCGCGCGAAGTACGCAGGCAGCAGTTACCTTCCACCGATGGTCGCCGCCGGTCCCCAGGAGGCCACCGTCGAAATCACTCCCCGCACCGCGCGCTGATCGCCACAACGCACGCCGAGCTCGTCCTCAATGCCTCGAACGGGCGCAACGCGCTCGCAGCGCTGCAAGGCGTCGGTACTTCCAGGTCATGACCGACCCGAGTCGCGTGCCCGGAGAGCACAGCACGACGATCACCCTGCGGCGGTGACTTCGGCGTCGATGGTCTGTTGGAAGGTGCCGATGGGTTGGGCGCCGGACAGGGACTTGTTGCCGATGACGAAGAACGGGACGGCGGTGACGCCGATCTGCTTGGCCGAGGCCGTGCTCGACTGCACCTCGGCGGCCAGCGTCTTGTCACTGAGGGCCTTGGTGAACTTGTCGACATCGGGGACACCGGCGGCGGTGGCAAAGGCGATGAGTTTGTCCCGGGTCAGATTCGGGTGACCTTCCAGCGGCGCGGACCCGTAGACCACGGTCAGGTACTCGAAGTACCGGCCCTGCTGTCCGGCGGCACGGGCTGCCACGGCGGCGGCCAACGACTGCTCGCCGAAGATCGCGACGTCATGCACCTCGTACCGGACGGTGCCCGCGTCGACGTACTGCTTGATGATCTGGGGCATCGTCTGCTTCTCGTACATCGCGCAGTAAGGGCAGCGCAGGTCGACCCACGCCACCATCGTCACCGGTGCGCTGAGGCTTCCGAGCGCCATCGGGTCGTCCTTGCGGTTGCGAGCGACCTGGTCGGCGATGGTGGGGCTGCGCGTCGAACTGGCCGACGGACTGGCCGTCGACGACCCGTTGGCGGCCGACGACGCTCCGAACTGGGCGATGACCACGACGAGCAGGAACGCCGACACCACCCCCAGCACGATGTTCAGCCGCTGCGAGAACCGCAGCTTGCGTGCTGGGTCCTGCGACGTCTCCTCGTCGCCGGTCGGCTCATCGGTGGTTTCCTCGTCCTTCTCGTCGGCCACGTTCGTAGGCTACCCCGCTGCGTTGGCCCGCATCTGAGCCGCCAGCGCGCACGTGCGCGATCCCGGCACCAGGCAGACGGCACCCGACAACGCTCGGGTAGGTTCGCCCGCGTGACTCAGTTCGATGCATCCCAGTTCCGCGCGGTGGCCCTCGATGTCGACGGCACGATCACCGACGAGACCCATCAGGTGCGTCCGCGCGCCATCGAGGCGATCCGGTGGCTGGAATCCATCGGCGTCCCCGTCATCATCGTGACGGGCCGCCGCTCGAACCTCGTCTTCGACCTCGCTCGTGCCTGCGGCATCGCCCGCCCGATGGTCAGCGACAACGGGTCGGTGATCCTCGACACCGCCACGGGTCAGATCATCGAACAACGGTTCGCGCCGCCCACGTTGCGCGACGAGATCGCCGCGTTGGCGGACAGGTTCGACATCGGGCTGGCGATCTGGGGACCCGACGGCATCTACGCGGCACAGACCAGCAAATACACCGACGTCCTGAGTGCGATGGCGGGCCAGGACGTCACGGCGGTCGACCTGGACACGGTCCCGGTGGATCGGATCTACAAGCTCAACTTGTTCGGTCCGAAGGAACGCCTCGACGAGATCCAGCCGTACATCGAGGAGAACTACCCGGTGTTGCGCCGTTCTGCGCCGCTGTTTTTCGAGACGGCCGCGCCCGGAGCGACCAAGTGGGAAGGTCTCCTGACCTGCCTGGACCATGTCGGGGTGATGCCCGAGCAGGTGGTCGGTGTCGCCGACGGCGAGAACGACCTGGACTTCATCGCAGGAGTCGGCCTCGGCGTGGCTGTCGCCAACGCGTACCCGCGATTGAAGGAACTCGCCGATCTGGAGATTGGACGCGCAGACGAGGACGGTACGGCGGACTTTCTGGAGGACTTCTTCGGTCGGGTGCCGACGGTCTAGGTCTCGCCCAGCGCCGCTCGGGCCTTCGCGTACTTCTCCGTCAGGCGAATCCGTGTCGGTTCGTCCAGCGCAGCCTGACGCGCCGGGTCGGTGTTGTCGGCGATGTCGGCGAGCTTGACCTTCTTGGCCAGGGGATTGGCTGCGATCCGCTCGTAGTACGCGTCGCGTGGGCTGTCGTCGCGATACGTCACGGCGTCTACGGCCTCGACCACCTCAGAGGGGAACTCCGCCCGCAGGTCGTCCAACGTCACGTCGGTGTCCTCGACGACATCGTGCAGCCAGGCCACCATCTCGGCCATGGCATCGCCGCGAACCCGGGCCGCGACCCGCGCCGGATGCCCGATGTACGGCGCACCAGCCTTGTCCACCTGCCCCTCGTGGGCGGTTGTCGCGATCTGCTGCGCGCGCTCGACCAGGCCCATGCCCATGCACCTCCGTCGTGGTTGGGCTTCAACCTACCGGCGCGAGGTGGCGACACGTCCTTGGATTCGCGGCCAGCCGTGGATAAGACCTCAGGCCGTGGACGCGCCCGCCTGCGGACCCATGACGGCGTACGTCAGATGCGGGTCGAGTCCGCCGACACGAACCATGCGAACCCACAAGAGGGTTTGGTGTTCGAGGTCGAGCGCGGCGTTGGCGCCGCCCACGTCCAGCGGCTCCCAACCGAGGCTCCCGATGAACGCGTGGACTCGCGATTTTGCGGCTGCGTCGTCACCGGCGTACGGCATGACCGATCGTTGACCGCCGGGACCGACGGGAGCGTGCGCCAGGTTCTCGAACCCGTACACGGTGAAGGCCTTGACCAGTTTCGTTTCGGGGGCGAACTCGGCGAGATACTGCGTGCCCGACGTCTTCGACTTCAGACCGTGGGTCAAGCCGGGCCCGACCGGGTTCGTGGCGTCGATGACGACAGTGTCCCCGAGTTGGTCTGCGTACCCGGCCAGCACGCCACCGGCGGCAGCGAACGGCACCGCCAAGACGGCGAGGTCCGCATCGGCGAAGGCGTCGGCCGGTGGTGCGATCCGCACCCGCGACAGCTCTGGACGGTCGGCAATCCTGCGCGCTGCTCCGTCGGGGTTCGTCGGGTTGGCGACGGCGGTGACGGCGTGACCAGCGGCGAGTGCGGCCTCCGCGAGAGCGGACCCGACGTTACCGAGCCCGATGATGGCGATGTTCATGGTGATCATTTTCCATACGTGTCAAGGACCATCGACCCTCCCCGGATGCCGAACAACTGAAGGCGTTCAGCGTTTGCGAGCGGTCCCGAACAGGCTGCGGGAGATGGACGTTCCCGCCGACCGCGCCAGCGAACTCAGGAAGTTACCGGCGACGCGCCCAACCACCCTGCCTGCCTGGTCGCGCATCTTGGCCGCCTCCTTCGCCCGCGCAGCCTCCTCACGTTCGCGCTGCTTTGCGGCAGCCGCTTCCTCGCGTTCACGCTTCTTCTGGGCGGCGGCTTCCTCACGCTGCCGCGCCTTCTCTGCCGCCGCGGCCTCGCGCTCCTCCGCCTTCTGAGCCGCCGACGCCGCGGGCTGAGTAGCCGCGGGTGCCGCCTGGTCGGCTTGCGTCGTCGCTGGGGACTGCGCTGCTGCGGTTGCGGCGCCCGCGTTCAACTTGGCCGCCAGCATCTCGCGAGCGGACTCGCGATCGATCGCCTCCCCGTACCGCGCCATCTGTTGGGATTTTGCGACGCCCGCCTGCATCATCGCCGCGTCCATCGCGGCCATCGACGCCTCCGGTGCGCGCATCCGCGTCCACGCGACCGGCGTCGGCGCGCCGTCCGGGTTCAAGACGGTGACGATCGCCTCGCCGATGCCGAGTCCCTGCAGCACCTGGGCCAGGTCGTAGGCCGTCGTCGGGTACGTCTCGACGGTCGCCTTGAGCGCCTTGCCCTCCTTGGGCGTGTGGGCGCGGATCTGGTGCTGGACCCGCGAACCGAGCTGCGCCAGCACGTCATCGGGAACGTCTGTGGGCGTCTGCGTCACGAAGAACACACCGACCCCCTTGGACCGGATCAGGCGCACCGTCATGGTGATCGACTCGAGGAACGCCTTGGACGCGTTGTCGAACAGCAGGTGCGCCTCGTCGAAGAAGAACACCAACTTGGGCTTGTCGACGTCACCGACCTCAGGCAGCGCGTCGTACAGATCGGCCAGCAGCCACATGAGGAACGTCGAGGCCATCGCCGGGCGGTCCATGAGGCTGGGCAGTTCCAGCAGCGAGATGACGCCACGGCCGTCCCCAGTGATCCGCAACAGGTCCATCGTGTCGAACTCGGGTTCGCCGAAGAACTCGTCGCCGCCTTGTGTGGCGAGGGTGACGAGTTTGCGCAGGATCACCCCGGCGGTCGCCTTCGACAACCCGCCCAGCTCGGCGAGATCGGCCTTGCCGTCGGGGGACACCAGGTACGTGATGAGCGCCTGCAGATCCGACAGGTCCAGCAGGGTCAGCCCGTTGGTGTCGGCGTAGTGGAAGATCAACCCCAGCGACGACTCCTGGACATCGTTGAGGTCCAGCACCTTCGACAACAGGATTGGGCCGAAGCCTGTGACCGTCGCCCGTAGGGGAATGCCGGTCCCCTCGCCGCCGAGCGCGTAGAACTCGGTGGGGAACCCACGCGGCGTCCACTCCTGTCCGATCGCCTTCGTGCGGTTCAGCAGCTTTTCGGACGGAGTCCCCGGCAAGGCGATCCCCGACAGGTCACCCTTGATGTCGGCGGCGAACACCGGCACACCACCGGCAGACAACTGCTCGGCCATGAGCTGGAGGGTCTTGGTCTTCCCCGTGCCGGTCGCGCCAGCCACGAGGCCGTGGCGGTTCATCATGGACAGCGGCAAGGCGATCCGTCCACCGGGGATCGGTTGCCCGTCGTGCATGAGGACGCCGAGGTCGAGGACGGCTTCATCCGTCGCGTACCCGGCCAAGATCTCGTCGGTGGACACCGCGTCGTTCGTCATGGGCAAAGCGTGGCACACCGGGCGGTCCTGGAACGCCGCGCCGTCCGGTGCGACAGTTTTCGGTCGAGGTCCTAAGCTGTACCGGTGATCTTCAAGCGTGTCGGAGAGTCCCGTCCATACCCTGACCACGGGTACAGCCAAAAGCAATGGGCCCTCATCGCGCCTTCGCAGATCCGGCTGGACGAGCTGGTGACGACGAAGCGCAACCTGGATCTTGAGGCCCTCCTCGAGGAGGATTCCACCTTCTACGGTGACCTTTTCGCCCATGTGGTCGCATGGCGGGGCGACTTGTATCTGGAGGACGGTTTGCATCGAGCGCTGCGCGCAGCACTCCAGCAAAGGTTGACCGTCCACGCACGAGTGCTGCGGCTCCAGTAGTCTTCGGTCCAATTGTCCCTTGTGGAAAGGATCAGGTGAGCGATGCGTAGCGCCTTGGAGTCCATGAAGACGCCGTTGACGCTCGTCGTGCTCCTCATCATCTTGGTGGGCGGATTCTTGTGGGGGTACAAGCAGATCACCACGCCGATCCCGCCGATCCCGCCGGACCCCTGCGTGACGATCAGCCTCGACGGTGGTGTGCTGCACTCCAATCAGGTCACGGTGAACGTTTACAACGCGGGTAGCGTCGTCGGACGCGCCAACCGGGTCTCCACAGCATTGAAGTCCAAGGGCTTCATCGTCGACACGGTGACCAACCAGGAAGACCCGGTTCAGAAGACAACCATCGTCGGTTCCAAGACGGACAATCCCGAGGTCAAGCTCGTCGCGAGCATGTTCAAAGACGTCGAAATCAAGGGCGACGATCGGGTGGACAACTCCGTCGACGTGATCATCGGCGACACCTACGCCGGATTCAACTCCAACGCCGCGACACAGATCTCAGTCCCTGGTGGCAAGGCCTGCCTGCCCAGCCAGTCGCCGACCGCAGCGGCCTAGCCGTTCACTTCACAGGGCGTTCGCGCACGGCCATTTAGTCGAGCGGATTCCAACGGGCTAGACGCCCGGACTGTCCGAGTTCGCGCAGCCGCGCCTCGGCCTGAAGTCGGACGGCCTTGGACGTGACAATCAGCAACGCGTCACCCTCCATGATGCGCGTCGCCGCCTTCGGCACGAGGTTCACGCCGTCACGGACGATCAGGGACACCACGGCGGTCCGGGGGAGTCTCAGCTCGAGGATCTCCAGCCCCGCCAGTCGTGATCCCGGCGGAACAGTGACCTGCATCATGTCGGCCTGAATGCGATCCAGGGGCGCGACCTCCACCTCGACATCGGTCGGACCGGCGTCGCTCAGGCCGAGAACGCGCGCGGCCCACGGCAGTGTGGGTGCCTGCAGCAGGGTGAAAATGACGACGAAGATGACCACGATGTTGAACAGTTCCTGGGACTCGGCCAGTCCCGCTGCCATGGGAACGGTCGCCAAGATGATCGGCACCGCCCCCCGCAGGCCTGCCCAGGACAAGAACGCCTGTTCGCGCCACGGAATCTTGAACCACACTGCGCACAGCGCAACCGAGACTGGGCGAGCGACGAAGGTGAGGAACAGGCCTGCGACCACCCCGGTGATGACCTGTCGGGCCGTGACAGAGCTCGGATTGGTCAGTAGCCCCAGCATGACGAACAGCCCGATCTGCGCGACCCACCCCAGCCCTTCCGCGAAGGACCGCATTGCCATGCGGTGCGGCAGATTCGAGTTCCCGAGAACCAGCGCGCAGGCGTACACGGCGGCGAACCCGGACAGGTGGATGGCGGTCCCGGAGGCATAGGTGAACACGGCCCACGACAGCGCGCCGAGGGGGTACAGGCCCGACGAGGGGAGCGCGATCCGGCGCAGGACGAACGCGCCGAACCAGCCGAGTGCGACGCCGAAGGCGATGCCCCCGAGGAACTCCACGAAGATCATGGCCAGCATGACGCCGATTCCGTCGGCGTGCGACGTCCCGACCGCGATGGACGTGGCCGCGCCGGTCAGCAGCACGACGGGCGCGTCGTTGAGGCCGGATTCCGCCTCCAGCGTCGCGCGCACCCGGTTGGGCAAGGGGACCTTGCGCAGCACCGAAAACACGGCGGCAGAGTCTGTCGGCGCGGTGATGGCGCCGAACAGCAAGGCGAGCACCAGCGGCAGTCCGAGTGCGAAGTGCCCGAAGGCGCCGACGAGAGCGATGCTCGCCAGCACACCCACGGTCGCTAACAGGGCGGCCAGCACGAGCGATCCGCGGATGTCTCTCCACTTCGTGGTGACGCCGCCCTCGTACAAGATGATGACCAGCGCCGCGAACCCCAGCGAATGGGCGAGGTCGGGGTCGTCGAAGCGGTACCCGAACATCGCCGGGACCATGCCGATGCCGAGGAACAACAACAGGGCTGGCAGTCCGAAGCGTGACCCGAGGCTGGACGACCCGATGGCCACCAACAGCACCAACGCCCCGATGAGCAGGATGCTGTCGAGGCTCATGAAGGTCCTTCCGTCTGGGCTCAGCCTACGCAGCCACGCGCGGCGCAGGGTGAGGCGCCGCCTGCCGGTCCCTCGCGCACTTGGTCGCTTCCGTCCCGAGGGATTTTCGATTGGTCACCCCCGGCCAGGATCGGTACACTCACCTGCGGTGGCGTGTCTGAGCGGCCGAAAGAGCGCGCCTCGAAAGCGCGTGAGGGGCAACCCTCCGCGGGTTCAAATCCCGCCGCCACCGCCAAGACTCAGGCCCCCGGCTAGAACAGCCGGGGGCCTGAGCTTTTTCCGGGTAGCCACGGTCCGTCGGGGGGGGAGCCTGGCGGGGGCCAGGCACGGCCCGTGGCGTGGAGCGGGGGCTAGCTCTGTGGGGCCTTATGGAGTTTTCTCGGCCACCAGAAGGTGTTGCCGAGGACGAATGCGAGGGCCGGAACGAGCATCGTCCGCACGATGAGAGTGTCGAGCAGGACACCGATGCACACGACGACACCCAACTGAGCCAGAACCACCAGGGGGAGGACGCCGAGCGTCGCGAAGACGGCCGCCAGCAGGATGCCGGCGCTCGTGATGACCCCACCGGTCGCACCGAGGGCTCGCAGCATCCCCTCGCGGTAGCCGTGGTCCTTCGCCTCCTCACGTGCCCGGGTGATGAGGAAGATGTTGTAATCCACGCCGAGGGAGACGAGGAACAAGAACGCCAGCAGCGGCACCGATTCGTCGAGGGCCGAGAAGCCCAGGATTCCGGTGAAGATCCACCACGAAGCTCCCAGCGCGGCGAAGTACGTACCGACGACGGTGACGACGAGCAGGACCGGCGCGACGACAGACCGCAGCAACCCGATGAGTGCGACGAGGACCAGCACGAGGATCAGCGGAATGATGAGATCGCGGTCATGGACGGACGCGGCGGTGGCGTCCATGGTCTGCGCCTCCGGCCCTCCGACATGGGTGTCCTCGAAGTCCCCAACGGCGCTGCGAAGGTCGACGATGGCCTGTTGGGCTTCGGGTGATCCCTCGGTCGCGTCCAAGACGACCTGAAGTTGGGTGACGCCGTCGCCTTGCGCGATGGGGGTGACCGACGACACGTTGGGCACATTCTCTGCCGCCACCATGACGTCGGCTGCGTTGTCGGTTGTGACGATCGTTGTCGGGTTGGCCGTGCCAGCCGGGAAGGAGTCGGCGATGCGTTCGGCGGCGGCGATGGCCTCCGGCTTGCGCAAGAACTGCTGGGCGCTGTCGAGGCCGACCTTGATGGGGAGGTTTCCTAGCGCCAAGAATCCCAAAACCAGCACGACGGCGATGCCGGACACGACCGGACGGCGAGACACCACCTCGCCGATCCGCCGCCACATGGTGCGGGTCTCGGCAGCGTTCGGGTCCCCGACCTTGGGGGCCCGTGGCCAGAAGATGCCGCGCGGGAACAGCACGAGCGCGGACGGCAGGACGGCCAGCACGAAGAACATCGCCGTGACGATGCCGACCGCCCCCGCAACGCCGAGGCCGCGGGTGGTCGGGATCAGCGACAGCAGCAACGTCAGCAAGCCGACGACGACGGTCCCCCCGCTGGCAAGGATCGATTCAAGCGAGTTGCCCAGGGCCACCCGCATGGCCTCACGTCGGTCGGCATAGTTGCGCAACTCGTCGCGGTAGCGTGATATCAGCAGGAGCGCATAGTCGGTTCCCGCGCCGAAGACGAGCACAGACAAGATGCCGACCGTGGATTCGTTCCACGGGATGTTGAACGTTTTCAACACGTGGGTCGCAGCGACGGCCGCGGTCTGGTCCGCAATGCCGATCACAGTGAGCGGGATCAGCCACAACACTGGGCTGCGATACGTGACGATCAGGAGGATGGCTACGACCAGAGCCGTGATGCCGAGCAGCCGGAAGTTGGCACCCTCAAAGACCGACGCGAGGTCGGCCTCGATGCCCGCCGGTCCGGTGACCTGTGCGGTGACGCCGTCTGGGGTGTCGGAGTCGAGGGTGTCACGCAGGTCGGTGACCTGCTCGGAGACCTCGGTCGCGCTGGTGCCGTTGACCTGCACGATGCCGAGCGCGGCTGTCCCGTCTTCGGAGGGAACGAACGGCGCCTTGGGGTTGCCCGTGATCGAAGCCAGCAGTTGGGTGATGGCGCCGATCTGGGCGGGGGTCAGCTTGCCGCTGTCGGCGCTGAACACGATGACCGCTGTCGAATCCTCCTGCTCGGGGAGGCGTTCGTCGAGTTCCACCGCCTTGGTCGAGTCAGCACCGACGGGCAGGTCGTCGGTCGCCTGGCGATCCCACGTGGATTGGCCAACTGCCCCGATGAGGGCTATGCCGATCAACAGCGGGATGATCGCCATGATCCAGGCGGTCTTGCGGGCTGTGACGAATCCGCGCCAGCCGCGGGCTGGGACTCGTCGGGATGCGGCCCGCTGGGGCTCGTGCGTCCGGGGTGAGACGTCCGTCATGCGTTGCTCCTTGTTGCCATCGAGGACTAACGTATTAACTAACGACCTGAGTCACTAACTAGGTGAACTATATGTCTTCGGAACCGGACCTGACTACCCCACAGTCATGGCGCCAGACGGAAAGTCTGCTGTTGATGCGCCGTGTCATGGAACTTGGGGACGAGGTCAGGCGGGCCATCGCCGGCCGATCCGGTTTGTCGGTGACCGAGATGCAGACCCTCGAACACCTGTCGAAATCAGCCCATGGGCCCGCCGAGATCGCGCGGCTGTTGGACGTCTCCACAGCCGCATCGACAGGGATCGTCGATCGGCTCGCTGCGAAAGGGCACGTCGAACGTCGACCGCATTCCCGCGACCGACGACGCACCGAGGTGGTCATGACGGCCTCCGCCCACGCGGAGGTCATGCACCGGCTGGGTCCCATGTTCCGCGCGATCGCGCAGGTCGATGACGCGCTGACGGACGAGGAGCGCGCCGTCGTCACCGCCTACCTGGCCGGCGTCGTGCGCGCAGCAGAACTCGTGGTCCATGCGGACGACGAGGACGGGCCGGAGCCCGACTCGGCCGAAACCGCGTGAACCCCTAGCGGCGACGCTCGAAGAAGTCTCGCAGCAGCGCTCCGCACGGTCCGGGGGCGATCCCCCCGACGACATCGACTCGGTGTGGCAGCCGGGGGTCCCGCACGACATCCCACAGGGAGCTGACGGCTCCCGCCTTGGGATCAAACGCGCCGAACACCAACCGGGCGATCCGGGCGGACACCGTGGCTCCCGCGCACATCGTGCAGGGCTCTAAGGTGACCACCAATGTGCACTCGTCCAAGTGCCAAGACCCTGCCTCTTGCGCGGCGCGGCGCAACGCCACCACCTCGGCGTGAGCGGTCGGGTCCCCGGTGAGTTCTCGCTCGTTGTGGCCGGTCGCCAGGACATCGCCGACTGGGTCGAGGACCACAGCCCCGACCGGGACGTCCCCGTGCGCGAGCGCAGCGCGTCCCTCGTCCAGCGCCACCTCCATGGCCTCGCGCCACCGGGTGCCGCCATCGAGGGGCGGGTAGGCGCTCAGCTGAACTCTGCCTCCACGACCGACCGGGCCAGCGAGCCGAGGCCGATCTTGTCCAGGACCAGCAGGGCCAACTCGTCGGTGGACTCGTCAACGTCGACCGCCAACGACTGCAGGTCCAACTCGGACAGGCCGAGATCCGACAACAGATTGAGATCTCCGACCGGGAGCTGGTCGTCATCGTCGTCATCGTCGTCGGGGAACTCGATGCCCAGGTAGTCGCACACATCGCGCGCGATCGGCCAGTCGGCCGCGGCGAGGGCGTCGGACAGGAATGCCTGCACGTGCTTTCCGCGCACGCGGACCAGCACGAAGAACTCCTCTTCGATGGAGATCACACCCAGTGCACCGCCGTCACCGGGCAGGAGCCGCAGCGCGTCGATCAACTCCTCCAGATCGTTGGCCGCAGCCAACGTCAGCGTCTGCGCGGCTGGCTGCCCGTCCTCGCGGTAGACCGCCACCGCAAAGTCGAGATCCTCGTCCGTGGCGTCCTCGGGATAGTCGTCATCGTCCAAGTCGTCGGCGGAACCCTCCTCGAAATACTCGAGGTCATCTTCGATGCCCGGCCTGTCGTCGCCGTCGGCCAAGTCGGGCATGTCTTCGAACTCGCTCACGGACTCGTCGTCGGCAGACATGCCCCCATCGTGGCAGAAACCACCGCGCGAAACACGTGGTTCAGGCAGGGACTTCTGACCACACCCGGTGGAGCGAATGCTCACGTCACAGGGCACATGGGCACGGAAGCGCGGGGCCGCGCAATGTGGGACAGTGCTGTCCGTGGACGTCATCGCACTCGATCACCCGCTCGTGAGCCACAAACTCACGATCCTGCGGGACAAGGACACCGATTCCCCGACATTTCGCCGACTGGTCGATGAACTGGTCACCCTTCTCGCCTACGAGGCCACCCGCGGCATTCGCGTCGAACCGTTCGACATCGAGACACCTGTCGCGCCGACCACGGGCTACAAGCTGTCCGACCCGAAGCCGCTGGTCGTCCCGATCTTGCGGGCCGGGCTGGGAATGCTCGACGGGATGACGCGCATCATGCCCACCGCCGAGGTGGGTTTCGTCGGAATGGTGCGCGACGAGGTCACGCTCCAACCCTTCACGTACGCCGAGCGTCTGCCGCGCGATCTGTCGGGGCGCCAGTGCTACGTCCTCGACCCGATGTTGGCCACCGGCGGTTCGCTGGGCGGGACGGTCGCCTTCCTCGTCGATCGCGGCGCCACAGACATCGTGTGCCTGTGCCTGTTGGCGGCTCCCGAGGGGATCGAACGGATGCGCGAGCTCGTCGACCCGATCGGCGTACCGACGACGCTGGTGGTGGCCGCCATTGACGAACGGCTCAACGAGGTCGGCTACATCGTTCCGGGCCTCGGCGACGCTGGCGACCGCCTGTACGGACTGGCCGAATAGGCCGAGCACCGGCGGGAACGCCCCACCCCGGCCGGTCCATGGACGTGAGGGGACCCGGGTGGAGAACATCGGACAACACGACGACCCGTTCGCTTCGAAGCGGACCCTGACGATCTTCGTCGCGGCCGCTCTCGTCGCGGGGGTTGCCATCGGCATCGTCGGTGGGGGGTTTCGCTGGTGTCTGGAGGGTGCCCACCGAATCCGGGACGTCATCGTTACCTGGTCTCACACGCAGCCGGCAGGGATCGGCTGGCTTGTGCCCGTCGCCTTGGTCATGACGGGGGCGATCGTTGGCCAGTTCTTCGCCCGCATCACACCTCGGGCATCGGGCAGCGGGATTCAAGACGTCGAAGCGGTCTGGCATGGGGAGCATGGACTGCCCGGACCAGGAGTGATCCCAGCGCGGTTCATCGGTGGCGTCATCTCGATCGGATCTGGGTTAGTCCTGGGACGCGAGGGTCCGAGCGTTCACCTGGGGTCGGCGCTCGGATCCGAGGTTGGGCGCCTCTTTCGCCTGTCGGACTATGAACGCAAGCTGTTGTACACGACCGTCGGTGGGGCAGGTCTCGCCGTGGCCTTCAACGCTCCGGTGGGCGGGGCGCTGTTCACCATGGAGGAGGTCACTCGGTCCTTCCGGCTGCGGATCGTCCTCATCACACTGGTGACCACCTCGGTCGCGGTGGGCGTGGCCCGCTACCTCGAACCGGACCGGCCGGAGTTCACCGTCCCCGGGTTGGCGACGCCGCCGTTGCCAGCGCTGCTGGTGTACGCGGCTTTCGGCCTCATCACGGGATTCCTCGGTGTCGCATACAACGCCGTGGTGGTGGGGATGCTGCGGCAGACCGACAAGCTGCGTGTCCCGGCCCCGGCGCGAGGTGCTGTCATCGGCGCCGTCATCGGTCTGCTGTTGTGGATCAACCCGCTCCTGGCCGGTGGAGGCGACGATGTCGCATCCATGATCGTCAGCGGGGAAACGCTGGCGCTCGGGACCATTCTCTCGATCTTCGTGGTGCGCTTCTTCGCGGGTCCGCTGTCCTACGCGACGGGAGCGCCGGGGGGCCTGTTCGCCCCGCTGCTGGCGCTGGGGGCCTTGTGGGGAACGCTGTTTCACCTCCTCATCTCGACCGTGGGTGGCGACGCCATCGTCAATCTGGTCGGGGAATCCGCCATTCCTTTCGCTGTCGTCGGCATGGCGGCACTGTTCACCGCCAGCGTTCGCGCACCGCTGACCGCCGTCGTGCTCACCGTCGAGATGACACGAGCCGCGTCGCTCACCACGGTCCTCTTCGCCGCCTGCGCGGCCGCGATCCTCGCCGCCACGACCATGAAGGCCCCGCCGATCTACCGCTCCCTCAAGGACCGCATGCTCGCCAACGCCGCCGGGGTCCGCTGAGAATCCCGCGCGTCAGCCAACCATGCCGGGTGCCGCACACAGGCGCCGGCACCGACGCGGACTCCTCAGTAGTAGTAGGGGAAGCGCGACCAGTTGGGGGGACGCTTTTCGAGGAACGCGTCGCGGCCCTCGACGGCCTCGTCGGTCATGTACGCCAGGCGCGTGGTCTCTCCGGCGAACACCTGTTGTCCGACCAGTCCGTCGTCGATGGCGTTGAAGGCGTACTTCAACATGCGCTGAGCCGTCGGGGACTTGCCGCAGATCTTCGCCGCCCACGCCAGACCCTCGGTCTCTAGGTCGGCGTGATCGACGACCTTGTTCACCATGCCCATGCGGTGAGCGTCCTCGGCGTCGTACACGTCACCGAGGAAGAAGATCTCCCGGGCGAACTTCTGACCGACCTGGCGGGCGAGGTACGCCGAACCGAACCCGGCGTCGAAGGACCCGACGTCGGCGTCGGTCTGCTTGAACTTTGCGTGCTCGCGGGATGCCAAAGTCAGGTCGGACACGACGTGCAGCGAATGCCCTCCACCTGCTGCCCATCCGTTCACCAGCGCAATTACCACCTTGGGCATGAAGCGGATGATCCGTTGGACCTCCAAAATGTGCAGGCGTCCGAGTTTCGCAGGATCGACTTCGGCGGCGGACTCGCCGTCGGCGTACTGGTAGCCAGCTCGTCCGCGGATGCGCTGATCGCCGCCGCTGCAGAACGCCCATCCGCCGTCCTTGGGGGACGGGCCGTTGCCCGTCAGGAGGACGCAGCCCACATCCGAACTGGTGCGGGCATGTTCGAGGGCCGTGGCCAGTTCGTCGACCGTATGCGGCCGAAAGGCGTTGCGCACCTCGGGTCGGTCGAACGCCACGCGCACGGCGGGGACATCCCGGGCGCGGTGGTAGGTAATATCGGTGAAAGAGAAGCCCGCTACGGGTTCCCACAGTTCGGGGCGCCACGGATCTGCCATGCCCCCACCGTAGTGGTGGCGTGGCGAATGTCTGACCCCGGACCTTGATACAACATTGACCTGGCTATGACCCCGAGGAGTGGCCGTGAGCGTGTCCGACAACCCCGGCGAAGAGTCGCCCGGCAGTACAGCCGTGCGGGGATTTGCGGACGACACGGAGATCTCCGACCGAATCAACGAACTCAGTGGCGCCGTTGACGAGGCTCATCGCAGCCTCGACGAGGTTGTGGCTCGCACGAAAGAACTCCGAGCCGGTGTGAGCGCCATCGCCGGGCACGGAGAGGCCGAAAATGGTGCCGTCAAGGTGACGGTGGACGCGTCGGGTCGGCTCGTCGACATCGAGTTCACGCCCACCGTCTTTCGGATCGCGTCGACCCAGCGGCTGCGTGAGGCCGTCAAGGACGCGGCAGCCGACGCCGTCGACGACGCCGCCGACCAATACCGAAACCTGGCCGGAGTCCAGGCCGATGGGATCCCCGATCCACTCGGTGAATTCCTCGGCGGAATGCCTGAAATCACGCGCATGATGCCCCCCGAACTCGTCAGTCGCCTGTCCGGCGCCTCGGTCGTTGACACCGAGGAACGTGCAGGTCGACTGGCTGACCGCGACCTGTGGGAAGGCCCAAACCCCTATGAGCCATAGAATCTCCTTTGACACGAGCGTCACGAAATCCGTCGGTTCCAGTGTCGACGCGATCGCGGGCGACGCCTCGACGTCGGTCGCCACGTTCCGCGATGGACTCAGCTCCGCGGGCATGTGTTGGGGAGGCGACGACTTCGGTGCCGCTTTCGGTGCCGGGTACCTGCCCGCTGCCAACGACGCTGCCATCGGCGCGGTCGAACACGCCAACCAACTCGTTCAAGCAGCGGTCGGCCTCGTGGTGACGGCGGGGATGCAGGAGACCGCCGAGGACGCCAACGCCGAGGCAGCGAGGTCGTCCCTGTGATCACCATTCAGGTTCCGCCGCTCGTCCCCGGGTGGGTCTACGAGGGCACATTCCCCGAGGCGGACGAGGACCGCATCGCCAACCTCGCGCAGGCCTGGGACACCCAGGGCAAGGACTGCGTTCGTGACGCCGACGCGTTCGTGGCGTCCTTCAACCGCCTTCCTGGAACGTGGACCGGGCGGGACGCCGACGCCGCCGGGTCTCGAGCGCGCAACATCGTGTCACTGCTCCAATCCACAGGCACCGCCTGCAGCACACTCGCGTCGGCCTGCACGTCCGCCCAGGGACTCATCACCGTGATGAAGCTCACCGTGAACCTGGTGCTCGCCCGGCTCGCCATCGTGACGCAAGAGCTCATCCTTGCCGGAGCGGCTTCTCCCGCCACCGTGATGCCTGCGATGGTGCAGATTCGAGCCAATCAGCTCGTTGCGCGTTCGATCTTGACGTCCTACAAAGAGTCGGTCACGGCAAACCTGTCCGGTCTCGTCTTTGGCTCGTCGATCTCGCCGCAGCTGCCGGGCATGGGTGGTTCCGGAGGGGCTGCGCATGCGATCGGTGGACGCGGATCGGAAGAGTCGAAGGGGCGCGACGGCCTGTTCCCGCCGCAGGAAGGGGTCGATTTCGCAGACCTCACGGGCGCCTCAGATCACGACTCCGCCCAGGCAGGCTTCGGTCCCAAATCGCCAGAGGCGGACTTGGCGGACCAATTGGGTGGGGGCGCCGGGGCCGGCATTGGCGAGGGTGCGGTTGGTGCTCCCTCATCCGAGGCGCTCGATGCTGCCATCGGCAGTCCGGCCGAGTTGCCGGGTGTCACGTCCAGCATGAGCGAATCCGAGGATTCGCCGTATGACGACTTGGGAGTTCAGGGGCGCACGACCGACATGTCGAAAGATGTGATGGGCGGTCCCCTGGACCTGCCCGTTCATGGGATCAATGACATGACAATGTCGGGGCCCGCCTCTTCGACCCCGACCGGCACGATGGCCTCTTCGTCCTCGACGCTGGCCGCACCCAACCCCCTCACCAGCACATCCACGGTGGGGTCTGCGGCGGCCACGTCTCCGGGCGTCGCGTTCATGTCGCCGACCGCGTCTTCGTCGACCACGAGCCCGACCAAATCCACTGCGTCGAAGCCGACGACGCTCACGTCCTCGAAGTCGGCGTCGATCTCGGCGGCCCCAACCACCGGCTCCGGTGGAGGCTCCGGCACTTACACGACCACCGGCAGCACTTCGGCCGCTCCAGCCGCCAGCGGTGGCGGGTCCAGCGGATCGGCCGGTGGACACATCACGGTGGGTGGCACCTCGACACCGAGCGGAACCGGGGCCACGCAGATCCATGCCGGAACCGGGTCGGCCAGTGCGACGCCCACACCGACGGACGTGTTCTCCCGTCTCACCGGCGCGTCGTCGGGTGCCAGTGTCTCGGGTTCGGGCAGTGCCGGTGGAGCCGGTGCAGGCGGCGTTAGCTCGGGGACGCCCGCCACAGGGTTCGTCACGCCGATGGGCTCCGGCAGCGCCGCGCCGATGGGTGCGGCGGCGCCCCCTGGCATCAACCTGACTTCAGGGCAATACCTCGGTGCGAACGCGCCGATGGGCCCCGGCGGCGGCGCGCCGATCGGGACCGGGGGGCCGCCTGTTCAAGGCACAGGCGCGACCGTTCCTCCGGCCCAGGGAACCGGCGTGGGCACGCCCACCGCGCAAGGCGGGTCCGCGACAGTGACTCCGCTCGTCCGGCAGAACACGGGCGGACAAGGCGGGACTCCTGCGACCGGGACCGGTCACACGGGGGACTCCTCGTCCGCGTCGGGCAAGGGCGACGTCGTGTCCCGGCTCGGGGGACCGGTCTTGGGTGCGGGAATCGCAGCCATGTCGCTGACTCCGCTGCTGGGCGCCTTGCATGACCTTCGCCTACCGATTCACCCCAACCGGACGCTGATGCAGCCGACGCAGTTCGGCCTGCAGGATGTGCCCTTGGCGCCTCTTCCGGCGGACATGGACGTCGTGTTCCAGAAGGTCCTCGCCCCCGGCGAGGCCGAGGCCATGATGGCCGGAACCATGCGCACCGTCCGCGGCATGGTGTACCCACGCGATCAGATCACGCACCTGTTGACCCCCGCCGACCTGTTCGACGCGCTCGGACTCGGGTACACGGTCACCAACCAGCAGGGGAAGCAGGCCCGTGCGTTCGACCGTTACGCCGGATCGGTGGAGGTGCTGCGCTGCAACGGGGTCCGGCAACGCGACCTCATCGTCCCGCTCGACCAGGGCGTCTCTCGACCCGGCAGCCCCTTCGCCACCATGGTGCGCGATCACGCCCGTCCCTGGCTGGGGTCCGGCGAGGCCCCGGGATCCAGTGCCGCGCATCCCATCGAGGAGTTCGAGGTTCTCGGGCTGCGATCCGTGGCCATTCCGCACCTCGCGGAGATCTGGCGGATGGACGACGACGGGACCGAACACCACGTGTCGACGTACAACGCCCGCAGCGGCCTATGGTCCGGGACGACTGGGGAGGGCGCGGCAGTGCCGGGTCGGAAGGTCGACAACGGTCTGTACGCGGTCATGGACGACGGGAACGGCTACGAAACCGTCACGCTGACCGAGACCCACAGCGTCTTGGTGGCCTACGGTGTCGCGGCGCCCGAGGAGTTCATCGTCAGCCCCGACGGGTCCCACCGGCTCGTGGTGTCGAACTACGACATCGCCGACATGGTGGGCGTGGCATCGGTGGCGCGGTGGCGCAACGCCGAGATGCAGGTGTTGAACCGGTACGGGCAAAACGTCCTGGTGGACTACGCCGACGGATCGCGCGCCCAGGCCCAAGCCCTCGGGTTTGGGCAGATCGCCCAGGGCCACTGGGCGCCGCAGTGGGTGCCGTTCGCGGACCTCACAGACGTGCGAGAGGTCGAGCACGCGTACCCGGTGCCGAGGCCAGCCAGCGCCGTTGTGTCCTGAGGACCGTCCGCGTCGATCGTGCGGGACGGTCCTCAGGCCAGCACGCCGTGGGCGGCGGCCGGATGGTTCGTGATGACCGCATCCACACCGAGGGAGCGTGCGCGTTCCCACTGAGGCGGCGTGTCGAGCGTCCACACGTTGACGGCGATCCCGCGGCGATGCGACGCCGCCACGAAGTCCGGCCAGGACAGCATCTGGTACGACGGGTGGATCGCCTGGGCACCGATGGCGGCGGCGTATTCCCACGGTTCGTACAACGGCTGTCCGAGCAGGAGGCCGATGGGAGCCGTCGACCCCAGATCGTGCATGGCCTTGAGGACGTTGTGGTTGAACGACGAGTAGATGACCGACCCGTCCATGCCCCGGTCGTGCACGAGTCGGTGCACGGCGGCAGGCAAGGCGGCCTGGTCGCTCTTCAACTCGATGTTGACGATGACCGAAGTGCCAGCGACAAGGTCCAATACGTCGTCGAGCAGCGGTACCCGGGCAGCGGGGAACCCTGCCATGCCGTTCGCTGCATGCGCGGCCGTAATGTCGGCCGCCGCCATGGACGCGATCCGGCCCTTCACCTTGCAGGTGCGGTCCAGCGTGTCGTCGTGGATGACCACAACCTTGCCGTCAGCACTCACGTGAACGTCCAACTCGATCCCGTGCGCCCCGAGCCGAACGGCCGCCTCGAAGGCGTCCATCGTGTTCTCCGGCGCGTGGCCGCTGGCGCCTCGATGGGCCCACACCTGGGTCATTGATGACCCTCCTCTTCTCGATGCACTCGGCGGCGGTTCAGGCAACCGCACCTGCGGGCTCGGGCCAGCGCGCGCCCTTCGGCAGGGCGCGAACGATCGCTCGTCCGTCGGTCGGGCGGGCGTTGGGATCGGGGTCCGTGCAGCGGCGCACGATCGACGCCAAGACCGGGTCGATCGCTTCGAGCGTGTCCATGACTGCGGGGTCTCCCCGCCCGGTGCGGACGGCCTCCAGTTGTGCGGCCAACGTGTCCCCGGTGAACAAGGCGCGACCACTCGCCGCGTAGGCGATGCACGCGCCCCAGGCGAACACGTCGGCGGCGGGGGTGGCGATCTCACCGCGCAACACTTCGGGCGGGGTGTAACCGATGGTTCCCAGGGCGGTTCCCTCACGCGTCAGATCCGTGGTGGCTCCCCGCAGCTTCGCGATGCCGAGGTCGACGATGACGGGCCCGCCATCGGTGAGGATCACGTTCGCGGGCTTGAGGTCGCGGTGCACCCCGACGGCGTGGATCGCCGCCAGCCCGGACGCCATCGACGCCCCGAGAGCGCGCAGCGCGTCCTGGTCGCACAGCGGCCCGAGGGTGGTGACGGCCTGATGAAGGGCGGGCCCCTTCAAGTAGGTCATGGCGAGGAACGGGTGTTCGTCGATGATGCCCGCGTCGTGGATCCGCACGACTGCCGGATCTGTGACCTTCGACAGGGTTGTGATCTCGCTCATCAGGCGCTTGCTGACGTCTTGCACAGTGGTCAACGGATTGGCCACCTTCAGCGCGATGAGCGGCAGGCGACGGCTGGACGCGAGATACACGATGGCCATGCCGCCCGACCCGATCCGCCCGCTGATCGTGTACGGACCGAGGTCGCGCGGTTCGTGGGCCGCCAGCGGCTCCAGGGCGGGTGCCAGGGCTGACCAGGACGTCGGCATCACGCGCGTCTGGGGGTTGTCGGGTCGCGTCGTCCCGTTCCAGGGTCGTGTCGGCGCCACGGGAGGGGTGCCAGCCATGACCTCGGTCGGGGCATACGGCGTCGCGTCCAATGGAGGACTGGCTGCCGACGGCGCCGAGTCCACGACGGGCTCAATCTGTGGCTGGGCCGGTTGGACCGGTTGAGCCAGTTCGGGTTCGGGGAGGGGACCGGTGATCACCCAGTCCGGAAGGCGGAAGCTCAGCCCCATCCGCACCTTGTCTTGGCGGCGAGCCGCCAACTGCACGGGGATGAAGATCAACGCCAATATCAGCGTTGCCCACACGGTCGGTAGTGACGGCACCCACACCGTGAGTTGGTACAAGAACGCGAGATAGGCGGCGACGAAGCCCAGCGGGATCAGGGTCGTGCCGCGGGCCGGGAAACGCTGCAACAGCCACGCGCGGCGCTGGAGGCGTGCGCGCACCTGGGCGAATGTCGACCAACTCGTGAACCACACGAGCAGTCCCGTGCACACCAGCAGAAGCAGGCCCTCAAGGGAGGCGTAGTTCATTCCCGGGCCGAGTTCCGCCCCCAAGAAGTTGGGGACGTCCTGCCCAACCAACGTGCGGAAGGAGGAGTCCTGCCAGGGGACCAGCGCATTGCGGATCGCGATGAACCACAGCGTCGACGGAACCAGTCCAACCAGCGGAGACAGGACGCTCACGTTCGTGTCGTTCAGCAGCCTCGTGGACAGTCCCAGCGCGTGCATCGGCTTGCGCATTCCGAACTTTCGCCAGATGCGACGCAGGGGCCGATGCAATAGCAGCCAACGGTCCTTGATGCGCCGCCACCAACGCCGGGTTGGAATGAGCGCCGCGACCGCCAACACCGCGTACAGGAGGTACGTGAGGGGTAACGCCAGGGGTGCCGCCTCAGCGCCGAGCAGGTCGACGAGGATGCCTCGAAACCAGGCGATGAGGGGCCCGAAGCCCAATGCGTCCACAACACCTCCCTGATTGCGACAAATCGAGTTTATGCGAGCGGCGGGCCGCTGCTTTCGTCGGCGACGATCAGCCCGTCGCCGATCAGGGTGCGCAGGCGTGGAAGCAGTCCGGCGAGCAGTTCTGCGGTGGGAGTTTCAAGGAGGTCCGCGAGCGCGGCGATGATCTGTCCGGCAGTGAGTTCCCCATCACAGGCGGACACGAACGCCGCCGCCGCCGTGTCGAGTTGGGCCGCGCGACCGAACCCGGTCGTTGATCGGATCACGATGGCCTCGGGGTCGGGGGCCGTGGGATGCCCGAGCGTCTCCTGTCGGACCGTCGAGGGCACGACCCAGCGACGTCCGAGCAGCGTGGACGGGTCGGCCTGTGCCGCCCTGGTGTGTCCGAACGTGGCGGACACCTCGGGTCCGACGGGCTGGTGGACGAGATGTGGCCAGCTCTCGATGCGGACGGCCGGGTCCGCGGTGTCGGTCCTGCGCAGGTTGATCCACCCCATGCCGACCGAGAGCACACCGAGCGTTTCGAAGTAGTCCAGCCACTGCCGGTATCGGTCGCGATAGTCCGGGCTGGAATCCAATCCGGCGTCCGACAGCCACACCTCGATGTACGCGTAGATGTCGAGACGTTCGCGTTCGACGATCAGGGCGTCGCAGCCCGTACCGTCGACCCACGTGGCGAGGCGTTCCTGCCAGGGCTCGTCGGTCACCGCCCAGTTCGCCAACACCTGCAAAGTCCCGTCGGGAGACAGGCGACGGGCGCCCTCGGTGACGACTCGGCGCACGAGCTCATCGCCGGGCAGGCTGCCCTCGCGGTACACGAGTCGCTCGCCGGTCGGCGGTGACATGACGAACGGCGGGTTGGTGACGATCAGGTCGAAGCTCTCCGCGGCGACGGGCGCGTAGAGGTCCCCGATCCGCAGATCGGCACGGACGCCGTTGAGCGCGGTGGTGAGCCGCGCGAGTTCGATGGCGCGCGGGTTCATGTCGGTGCCGACGAGGCTGCGGGCGTGAGTCGTCAGGTGCAGCAGTTGGACGCCACACCCCGTTCCCAGATCGAGGGCGGTGTCGACCTGGTCGGGAATCGTGAGTTGTGTCAGCGACGTGGACGCGGGTGACACGCCCAAGACGTGGTCGGGTCGCGGCGCGGTGGCGGCACCGTCGAGACCGGGCGTCAGGTCGTTACAAACCCAGCCGTTCCACCCACCGTCGGTCGCGTACGGCTTGATCTCAACATCGGCGCGGACCGCGCGGTCGTCGGCGTGCACCAGGCCCGCCGCCGCGAGGTCCGACACCAGCCCTGGCAGTGCCGCGTCCGCGTCGCGTCGGGTGACGGTGTCACCGAGCATCCACAGGCGTACGAGCGTGCTCTGGGGATCGTCGTCGAGCGCGTCGGCCGCCGGGACTGTCGAATTGCGGGCGAGTCCGGACAGGCCCGACTCGCCGGTCCTCACCGCAATTGAATCCCAGGTAAAGTTGGCGGCAGTCAGCGCTTCTCGCAGCTTTTCGGCAAGGTCCACAGGACCATCCTGCCAAGTAAAACCAGCACCGTTCGACACGGCATCACCGCCTGTGAGCGCCCGGACCGGTCACTAGGAGATGTACGCACAACTCGTGGCGGGAACCGGAAGCGGGGTCCCGAATTGCTGATTGTGGTGGCATACTCCGAGGCTGCAGCGGAAAACTGCCGACGGTTCCGAGCGGCGATCCGCCAGTTACGATCATCACGACATCCTTCAGATGCAACGCGGAAGCAGAACACGTGGCTAATACACAATCGCGCAAACTTGTGATCGTTGAGTCGCCGACGAAGGCGA
>RRZT011487190.1_pt1 | contig 42084 bp, 49 predicted proteins | sample 2165551 | NCBI WGS metagenome assembly RRZT01 (sample SAMN10456910, study PRJNA506462) | wastewater metagenome | biome: wastewater; feature: sludge; material: wastewater sludge; isolation source: wastewater sludge with Escherichia coli K12::gfp cells carrying plasmid... | place: USA: Moscow, Idaho...
ACTGTTTTGCTTTCCATGTTTTTGCACTCCAGTAATTGAATTTCGGTTTTTTTTTTTTGTTTTGAAGGGCAACTCGCTCAATCAATCTAAGAGAATAGTAACGGTTTGTTATCCCAAAGTCAAGTATTTTGCCCTTCTTTTTAAAGAAATTTCAAAAAAATCAGCTTGTTGCGTTTTATTACTGGCGTAACTCGTCAATTGATTTTGATCGTTCATCCACCTTTACGCGGGATGATCTCTCGTTTTTCTTTGGCGTTCATTGCATTAGGGGCGCAACCCCCCCCTTTTGTTTCGGGACGGTACTTCGCGCCAACAGGGGGGCCGCTTGATGACATCGAGCGGCAAACGCTCTTCCGAGATTCAACGCTTACCTATTCAAAAACTTGCATCTTTCAATGCAATGGAACAGCCCTGATAGTCATATGAAACGTCTGTAATAGTGCCAACGACTGTTGCCTTTCTCCCGACTGTTAATTGTTTGACATTGACTTGATTTTCGGTGCCTGCATGAACGTGTATATTTCCGGCTTTAAGGTAGACCCTGTATCGAGGTTTAAAGCCTTCATTAATTGACATCACGTTTCCGCTGACTGAGAGACCTTTATTGTTGTAAAAATCGTTAGCACTTACCCTATTATCCTTTGCCGCTTGGCAAATTTGCGGCAAAGAATCCATAATTTCTGATGGTGGTGGCGTAGCTATTTGATTATTCACAACTGATCGTTCCAGCTCAACGCAGCCAGACAATAAGGTCAAGATACCAATAATTGTTAAGGTGGTAAGTGCCGTACTCGGACGCTTCATATAACCTCCATTTTAAGTTACGCCCTTGCCTTGCGAGAAAGGGCGAATGAGCTTTATAAACTAACTCCTCTACGAGCCTGCTTTTCTGGCGCATGTCGTTTTTGAACTACCTGTCTAATGGATGCCTGTTTTTGCGATGAGCGATCAATCTCTATCACACCCAAAACTTGCCGTTTTAATCCATCCTCCCCTAAAGAACTTTTAGTTACTAAATCGTTAAAATCAGTAAAATTTTTCATGTACTGAAGAGCATTCAATTGATTATTAGTCAATAGCAATTGTTGCAAATTTTCCTTTGCCTCATCATTAAGATCAGGCTGTTTCTCTAGCAGTTCGGTTGCTCTTAAATGCTCTCGATACGCTTTCGGTGTAATAGGTTCCAGTTCTGTAGGATAATTTGTTTCTTCTCGCGTAAAAATTGGGAAAATCGTCTTGCCACCAACGGCTTTTGCTGCTTCTTCTGCTTTGGTTCGGCCTGGGTTGATCCCTTGAGTCAAAAGTGAATGTCGATCATCATCCCCGGCGATAATAATAGGCTTATTAGGATACTTTTCGTGCAAAGCTTCCGAAACAGCTTTTAAATTTCCCGAATCGATTGCGGCCACAGTAGCGCATCCCAATGTTTCAGCTAAACACGCTGCCGTGGCATACCCCTCCGCAATAACCAACATTGGGGCGTGTTCAAGAGCTTTTTGACCACCAACAACATGAAAACAACCTTCTTTTCGACTGTTCTTTGCAATCCGCTTCGTGCCGTCTTCTTGAACATATTGCATAGACCATTGCTTGCCGTTTGCATCGTAAATCGGGATAAAAGTTGTAAGCCCCTTTTCATCCGTATACACACCAGAGTGCGTGTTAATTTTTTTAGCTGCTAAATATGGGGTGGGTGCCTCAACGGCTTTTAATCGACCAACATGTTCACTAACCCGCTGTGATGCAGCTTCATGATCAGCTTCCTGCTCCTTATTCCGCTGATGCAGTTTTACCGCAGCTTCTGTTTGCAGCACGGCCTTTTGTTCGTCGGTGAGCACGTATCCTTTACTCTTCCATTTGATCTCCACCCCTGTTTTATTGTTTTTAACATATCCAGCGGGGTGCCCGTCTAAATGCCCAACGTAAAAACCTGCGCCTGAGTGTTCGCTAAACTTCTCGCCTTCTACTGAAATTCTGTGTGTTGCGCCGTCCATGACAGGATGGTTCCCCGTCACGACACACCCTATACTTCTCAGCGTTTCGGCAAACTCTTCTTGAGGGGATAACGCTGGGCTCTGTTGTGTTGTTATATATTCAGGATTCCATCGCGATAATTTTTCCGCATCTCCGCTTGGACCTGCATACCAAGATTTAGCCGCAGGGTCCCATAATGCGCCTGCCGCTTTTGCGGCTTTCCGCTCGCCGTATGGGACAGCCAAATACTGCCGCTTTTCTGTTGTTTGCTGCTGTTTTTGTGGCATTGGGTAAACCTGCACACCTTGCTTATCTACCCATACTTCATCAACCTTACGAATCCGGTTCCATTCATCTTTCGCACTGTCATATGCCGCAAAACCAGATGCCCCTATTTCAGTAGCCTTGGCAATGGCACTATCCAGGGTGTCCGTGCGATAACGCGCATCATATCGAGCATCCATCACCTCATATTTAAATTGATTATTTTCTTTGTTCAGCCACTTGGAAAATTTTTGCTGATCAACCCCCTGGGGGATGTACCAAGATTTTTCTTGCCTGTCCCACCGTGCCCCCTGAGATTTTGCCTCTTCCTTTTCTGCAAACGGTACGGAAATATAAATTTTTTGAGCTTTTTGATTATCATCCTTTTTTTGAGCTGCCTCTTGCTGTTCACCGTGTATCGTTTCAATCAGCGACAACGAAGACAGTTTGTGCCCGTCATCAAGCCCTTCCGGAGCATTCGGGTCTAAATCGTGAACGACAGAGGCGTTTACGCAAAATAGTGTCGTCAACGCATTATGTGGGTCATCCAATACAAGGGCGACTATCGATCCATCACCAGAGCCTTCGTTTGATACCACTTCGCCTGATGGTTTTTCGGTTAATGCAGATATCTGATCAGGCCAATCGAAATTACTGCCCATTAAATTGCCTCCATGTACTTCGCCAACTTTACCTGCGGCTCTTAAGGCCTTGCGAAATTGTTGGTTGGCGATTAATGCCTCCACTTGCTGCATAGATTCTGGATCGTCCACCGGGCCACAGAGCATGACAGGCGCTTCATCGACAAATACCGCCGCATGATTTCGCTCTTTCATTTCTTCAGTTGGTAAATATGTGCCAGGGGTTAGCGTAGAAAGTTTTAGTAAACGGGCCAGCTCAGTCTGGTAGGCATTACGTTTCACGTTATCCTCTGTCGTTTGTTGAGCTACAGCGACCAGCTCTTGTTCTTGCTGCTGATCAAATGACATTACGTAGTCGTATATTTTTTCCGCATCTGAGGCGGCACGGAAAACTTCAAGCGGATCATCCTGTAAAACTTTAATCCATGATTTGACATAAGCAGCATGTTGGCCGGGATCGTGACCGATACCGACTTCAGCACCAACAGTCATTGAAGCAATCTCAGCGCGCAATTCTTCTTTGGCGTAGGCAACGCTGCCGAATGGATTTTTTAAATCTCGATTCAGCCTATCCTCTGCCCCGCTCCAATGCCCAAGTTCGTGCAGGGCGACAGCATAATATTTGTTAGCACTCGAAAATTGTGTTTTTTGAGGTAAATGGATTTCATCAGTGGATGATTGGTAAAAAGCACGATCCCCGGCATGATGTTGAATCGTCGCTCCGGATGCCTTCAAGATATTCTCAGCGCGCGCGGAAGGCTCCCATTGATATTCCTTGTGTTGCAAGGGTGGTAATCCGTCGATTTGTTCAGCATTAAAAACATTCGCGTAAAACACCTTGGGACGCTCAAGCCTTACCTGTTCTTTCTCCGGTTCGCCGGTAAGTATATTCATTACAGGTTTTCCATCCTCGTCCCGCTTTATCTGTTCTTCAGAGAATTTCCAAAACTGAATAGATGTAGATTTTTCGCCTTTTTTCACTTGACCGCCGACATCACTTGCCTGTCGATAAGTCATCCAACGGGGATCGCTATATCCTTGCCCCATCAAATGGATTACATTAATGCCCTTGTAACGATTTCCACTTTTGGGGTTATAAGGTAAAGAGGAATACCCACCTGGGTCCCATGGTTTTTGCCAAGGAGCAGTTCCTTCTTGTAATTGTCGAATGAGTCCCTCGGCAACCTGTTCATGGAATGGTCGTTTTTTCTGAGTATTGGCCATACGAACATCCTCCTTTTCGCTTTTTTTTATCCCGGTATCGGTTATTTTTTGCTCAGGTTCGGTTATTAGATCTGGACTTGAAGTGATCTGTTTTTCTTCCGGATTTTTTTGTGGTTCTTCCGCTGGGACGCCAGAATAAAGTTCATCATCATCGTTGCCGCCATTATCAGTGTTTTGTTTAGATTCCTCGATAATTTTGACAACAGGCTTAGATGATGTAATGCGCTCAAAAACAGAAAATCCTTGATCGCCGGTTGGAATAAAGCATCGTTCACTCCACCTAATGCGTTCAAAGAATGCGCCCTGTTCTTTGAGCAATCTTTCTTCTGCAAGTGTGAAAGAATTTACTCCTGATATTTCTATCCGTTTTTCATTATTTACTCGTGAATGATGTATCTCCCAACCATTGGCTAAAATGGCCCGTTCACCATTTGTGATAGCTTTCCACAATACTTCTTGAGAGTTGTCTTTAATGGTGGAATTAATTCCAAGATTTTCCAGAGTTTTTTTGGCGGCTTTTTGGCCAAGCATTCGCCCCAGAAGTTGTTCCCCATCATCTGTTTGCAATCGTTTGATTGTCTCTGAACCTTCAACTCGGTCCCAAATTGGAAGTATAGCGCCAACGAGCATTCTTTCTGTTTTTGTTACTGTTTTTGGCGCTTGTTTAATTGAATCCTTCCATTTCAGTTCAGCAGTTGTTTCAGTAATTTTTTTAGATAATTCAACACGTTCATATTTTCCTAATACGCGTCTGTATCCATACCCCGAAGCAATCTCATCTGCGTTGTCTACATACCTGTGCTCACCTTCACGGATATTCAACAAAACTCCACGCCTAACAGTTTTGCCTTCTGGATCAATTCTTTCTCCAATATCTTTGAGGTAAAAAACATCACCTTTTGTAGATCCGTACTCAGATGTAAACCAACCACTTAAATCATTTTTTCCTTTTTTCTGTTCGGTAATTTTTTTAACGTTTTCCCAATCTATATATCTAATTTCATTAGCAACATCGAGTTCTATATATCTTGTTTCTGCTGATGAATTTTTATCTGTAAAAACGATTTCATCACTTTTTTTGATAATACTCAATGCCTTGACTGTTTCCATCCCTGAATCGAATAGACCATGCTGTTTTGCATATTCAACCGACTCAATGAGTCTATTTTCAAATTCTGTGAAAACGGCATTTTGCATTTCTGTTGTCAACGAAAGCAAACGGTTCAAAAATTGTGGAATTGGAGGAATTTTACTTTCACTCAGAGAACCATTTTCATCAAACAGGTTGAGTCCCATTTGTTTCGACACACTAGCGAAAACTAAATCAGTATTACCTTTATACAGGTCATAGAAAAAATTCTTCAATGCTGTTGTGGCGTATGAACTCTCTAGGTTGTCTGATGCCGTAAACAGGCCCTGGCTGGATGCGTCGCGCTGTCCCCGTGTCAACGCTCCGAGCTGGTCTAATCGTCGGGCTATGGAAGAGACGAATCGTTTTTGAGCATGAAGGTCGGTGGTGGGTAAAACGTAGTGTGGTTGTGAGGATTCGTTTGTGCGGTGGGTTCGGCCAAATCCCTGAACGGCTTTATCTGCTTGCCACCCAGGCTGGAGAATATAATGAATACGCTTGCGCTGATTTTGTGCAGTGTTGTCAGCGTGGAAGGAATAGCCCGTGCCGCCTGCTCCCGAAAAAATAAGAATATCCTTTTTGTTGGCCTGAAAGGCCTCCGCATCAGCAACCGAAGAATTTTTTCCTCGTTTCTGCACAACAAGTCGGAAATTATCATCCTCATCCCTTTCTTGAACAAAGCGTTGACCCCTGCCCGTGACTTCTGCCACACGATCAGCACCAAAAGCATTGATGATTGAATCAAGCGGGTTTTCCGGTACTCGGATTTCATGGAGAGTTTCAAGCAACTCGTCTCGCAAAGCGACCGCTTCTCGGTCGATTACCGGATTACCTTCGGCATCCCTCACCAGCACAAATATTGTGTTGCCGTTCTCGTCGGTGGACTCCTCGTATGCGGCCACCGGAAAACCGTTGCGTACATAATCGACCAGCATCTGACGAGGAGTAAAATCGAGTTCCTCTAGAGCAATATCCTGCGCTGTGGCATCTGCGAGAATACGTTTTTGCGCTGCTTCGTTGGTATTGACCAGTTGAATTACCGCAGCATTGCCAACATCCAGTTGTTTTCGGATATCGTCAATTACGGCTGGAGTCTGCATTGCGGTAATCACCTGATTAAAAAATCGCTGGTGAGCGCCCCAGAATTGGGACAAAGCCGCACTTTTTGCATGGCCATTTTTTCCCGCCTGAGTGAGTTTTAGAGCATCTTCGACGTTATTCAGGACAACTTGCCATGCTTGGGCCAACTCGTTGTATATATCAGTTTGCAAGGGCGTTAATGGATGTTCTAGCCGTTCGTAAGACACACCCTCATAAGAAAGGGAGCGCGATAAGTACATACCCATTGCCTTCATGTCGCGGCTGATCAATTCCATCGAGGCAATGCCTCCACGACTCACATCATTCACAAAACTATTGGCGTCGGCAAAAGCCGTTCCCTCGCCCCATAGCCCGAGTCGGTCAGCATATCGCAGGTTGCTGATTTCGGTTGCGCCGGTTGCCGACACGTACAGCACTCGAGCATCGGGTAACTCGCTTTGTAGATTGATTCCAGCGATTGCTTGTTGGGATGGCTTCCTGGTGCCTCGCGCACCTTTTATGGCGATGGCATTCGCCATTGAATGAGACTCATCAAAAGCGATAACTCCATCAAAATCAGGCCCTAACCACTCGATAATTTGCTGTAAACGAGTTCTTCCTTGCTTTTGTCCCAGGTCGTTTGCTTGTTTCCGTTCGCCACCCCGCAGTGTCGAATATGTGGTAAACAGAATTCCTTCTTTTGGGAGGATCTCTGCACTCGCCTTGGTTTTTCCTTGCAAGAAAATTAAATCAGGATCGCCGCCAACTCCCGCAAAATCACGTTTTGCGTCAGCAAGCAATCCTTCGTTAAAGGATATCCAGACCGCTTTAGTACGGCCTTTCATTTGGTTGTCGAGGATCACACCTGAAATTTCCCGGCCCTTACCCACTCCTGTACCATCCCCGATAAAAAAGCCTTTCCGGGCACCATTTGGTTGCACCTGCTCATGGGCTTGACCGGCATAAACCACGGCCTCCAGCTGCGCCAAAGAAAGCAATCCCTCGTTAATCACTTTTGATGGCAGGGTTGGTTGATATGTAGGAGTGGGGGGCTCGACCGCCGCCATTGCAGCCGATTGAACCAAAGTACCAGGATGTGGTTGGGCTCCTTGGATTTTTAGGCGTTGCGGAGTATAATTTGCAAAAACAGACTCTGTGAATTCAGTCGGTTGATTATTTACAGCTTCAACTCCGATTGAGGTTACTGTGCTCGAATCGTTGCTATTATTTCCTCCAGAATCTGTGCTGCGGCTTCCTCTATTGTCTCGCTCTCCGTCAGATCCAACTGAAAACTCTCCTCCGATCCGGATTGAGTCATTAATTCCATCGTCAGTATCGGGTTCGCGTGGAGTTTCGCCAATAGCAACTCCGGTTCGTCGATCCCTCGGATCTCCAGCAGGTCCCTCGACATTGCGTGGTTGATAAGTGCTATTGCCGCCAATTCCTCTCCCGGACTGAATTGTAGGTTGTTCTGTGATAGTATTTGTTCGGCTTGCCGGTTGAGTGGATGCTTGTTGAGTTCTCTGAACACGTTCATTTTTTATTCCCTCCAACAATTGAGGTAACTCAGCAACAGAGTTTACATTATCGAGCAATACAGGTTTCACAGTCGGTCCTGTCTTGTCGATCACGAGGATACGATTGTCAAAAGTGGTTCCATATTTTCTGTATTCTTGGCCTGATATGCTAATATCAGCCCGAACACTGTATTTACTCTCGACTTCCTTCCACCATTCCCGGAAGGATGCCCGGTCATGGCCCATGCCTTGGCCGACGATTGCAACGACTCGACCGTTTTCCGCTACCCTTTTCAGGGCTTGTTCAACATGCCTTGCCCCCACAAAAGAACTCCGTTTTCCCTCAACCCTTCCTGCTGTTGCGGTAAAAGGTGGATTCATCACAATGACCGATGGTTGCACACTATCAGGCAAAATATTGTTGAGCTGCTCCGCATTCTCCTGAAAAATTCGTGAATTGGGAAAAAGGGCTTCAAGGAGTTCAGTTCTTCGCTCCGATAGTTCATTCAACACAACTTTGGCCCCGGCGATATCGGCCCAAATTGCAAGGTCCCCTGTTCCTGCTTGGGGTTCCATAACCGTGTCTATCGCTGTGATATTGGCAACCCAATTGGCAGCAAAGGCCAGTGGTGGAGGCGTACTGAATTGCTGGAACTCTTCCATTTCCGAGTCTCGCCTTGACTGAGTTGGCAAACGGGAGATCATTTCTGTAAGTTCAGCAATTTTTGAAGTGGCCCAGCTTGCATTTTGATTATTCCAGTCGGATGTTTCTGTTCCCCTTAAAAAAATATTAACTCCGACCTCCATTGCATCATAAGCCGATTTTTGTGAATACACTCCTTCAGCTTGAGTTCCTCCGAAAACTCGGTTTGCTTCCTTTATCAAAGTTGAAGATTCTATTTTCCCTTCTTCTTTGAGAATTTCGGATAAACGTAACGCCAAAGTAAATCGTTGGTTATCTTTGACCTTTTTAGAGGAAGATAAATCTTGTATCAACCAATCATCAAAAAGACTTAGTTGGTTAGAATTTTTTCTTCGTTTCATGGCAATTTTTGAATTAAATGTAAAATTTGTTATTTATTTGTATCTTCGGCAATTTGATCAATAGAGCTTTCTATGGCCTCTTGCTCCGATATTGAATCTTCTTTAAAAGCACCGGCCAATTCAGCTTCTTCAGGATCAAATTCAACACTTGCTCCAGGTGTTTGAGCATCATCAAATTTTTCAATAACAACGTCACACAATTCTTTAGAATTAACTTCGGTCGTTTTTTTCATTATCGTTCTCGATATGTTGATTTTTAAATAGTTACCAAATATAAATTGGTAAAATCACATTTTGATTCGAAGAAACATCGATAGGACCAAAATAACGAGCATCAAATGACGTTTCACTATGATCAGTCATTAACAACAACTCATTATTACTGAGTAAATATGATTCATTTAATTGTGGTAATGCTTTACCTGATTTGTCCATCGCCAATGGTTTAGTATGTGGCAACAACTTACCATTCACACTGACGCCATCAATGCCAATGTGGACAGAATCTCCTTTAGCAGCTAAAATTTTTTTCATCATTTTTCCGTAACCACCAGGGCAAAATCCGGATTGAATATATCCGCGATTTTTTGCGTCATCGAAAATTTGTTTTAGTGGAGGGCAGAATATTACATAATCTCCTTTATCGATTGGCTTGGTGCTCATCCAATACAACCCCAACGGAATACTCTTACTTATATTTATACGAGCACCAGCTATATACATAAAAATGCCAATGGTAATCACAATGAAACAAAACAACGCCCCAACAATTACTATTCGCGACCCTATTCGGTTCATATTTGAATAGGCTCCGGAGAATCATTAAAAAACCTCAATTTATCGCTTTCCTTTGGCTCGGGTACAGCCGCTCTTTCACTAAAAATGGGGTCCAAAAAATATAACGGTTGCTGACCGTAAATAGCTGGATATCCAGCTACATAAATCACCATATCCCCTGGTTTTTCTATCAGTTCTTCATCGTTTTTTTGGGGGCCGGGCATTCGCAAGCACTCATCTACCGTGAGCAATGGACGTTGAACTTCCTGCAAAGTTCTGGAAACCTGCCCGAGGAGCGAACTTGCTCTACGCCCACTGGTGGTGATTTGCTCTTTTATAACAGTAGTTTGCCCTGTTAATTTTGATAAATGTTCGGCTGTTTCGACACGGTTGGGAGGGAACGCATTCTGAACATGACAGTTTGAAGTGATGGTTTCATCAGGCCCGTATCCAGTTTCCCGACTTTTAAGTTGGTTCAAATCCTGACAAATGAGATAAAATTTAATTCCGTAACCTGCAAGAAACGCTAGTGATTCTTGCATAATTTCCAATTTTCCTAAACTTGGGAATTCATCAATCATACCCAACAGTCTATGTTTGTAATTTTTTTTCGTCTGAATCTTTACTTTAGTTGATTTTTCATTCTTAATTTTTTTGTATAATTGCCACCAATGTATTTTATCATTAACAATAATGCGTTCATATTCAACTTTATCTGCAAGAATTCTAACAGACATGTTTAATAGCACACGTATCAATGGTCTTAATCGAGTTTTATCATTAGGCTGAGTTACAATATACAGGCTTACCGGCTTATCATAATTCATCAAATCCTTAATAAAAAATTCTGACTTGCTAACATTTCTTGCTACAACTGGATCTCTATAAAGAGACAGATATGATTTTGCAGAGCTTAAAACAGAACCAGCCTCTTCTTCCGGCCTATCGATCATGTCTCTTGCTGCTGAGCCAACAACAGGATGATTTTCTCCATTTATGTGACTATATTGAGTCATTTCCATCCACAGTTCATTAATGTCTCTGTTGGGATCTGACATAATTGAATCTACATAAGGTAATGTTGCGGGGGTCCCATCTTTTTTTGATTTGTATAATACATGCAAAATTATACCGACAAGTAAGGCTTGCGCCGTTTTTTGCCAGTGGGTTTCTAGGCCTTTTCCGTCTGGATCAACAACCAATGTCGCTAAATTTTGTACATCACCAACTTCATATTTTGTATTAATCCTAATTTCATCTAAAGGATTCCATGCAACGGAACCGTTTATTGCCGCAGGCTCAAATCGTATTACTTTATTCTTTGCGTATTTTTTTCTCCATCCTGCTGTAATCGACCATAACTCACCTTTCAAATCGGTAATTAGCGCACTATCTTGCCAGGATAATAAAGTAGGCACGACCAGACCAACACCTTTACCACTCCGAGTAGGGGCGAATGTTAATATATGTTCTGGTCCATTGTGACGCAAATAATGCATTTTACCAAATTTATCTCTCCAAGAACCTACATATACCCCTTTATTTTTTCCTAACAATCCAGCACGCTCTATATCTTTCTTGTTCGCCCAGCGCGCTGATCCATGTAAATATTCGTTTGCTTTTGTAGAATTTGCGGAGATCATTTTTATAAGAGCAGCTATTATCAATCCGGTGCAGGCCACTAAAGCACCAATACTTCCAGCTTTCATGAAAACATTGTGAAACTGATTATCCCAATTGACGTACCAACGTAGGATTGACCACGGCAAATAAATGTGTGATATATTAAACCCAAGTTGTGGTTGGTAATTAAAGCAATACGCAAAATACTGCGATGCTGTTTGAATTCCTGCAATCATCGACAACAAGGATATAGCTGGAACCAATTTGTCATTAGTTCTTTTAATTCCTCTAACTTGAGGGCCAACAGCATTATTAGGTTTTTCTTTCATAGACTTCTTCCTCTCGTTTTGATCTGTCCCGCCGTTAGCGTTATGTTATCTCCCACCTTGCATCTTTTCAGCCGATTGACGGTGCTTGCATTAATTGAGAGCACAACAATTTCATTTTTGTCATTTTTTAAAAGAGCCAAGGAACCGCCATCATTATAACGAATACCAGCATAAACAAATACTCCTTGATCAGATTCAATATAACCTCTATGTTTCGGTATATCGATACCTTTCAAGCGTTTTCCTTCACGTTCTTCGATATATTTATCAACAGCTGCTATTCTTCCTGACCCAGAAATTGGCCGTCGCAATTGGTCAGTGTGTTGGGTTCGGCTGTGCTCCAGGTGATTAGATACATCACCCGGCAATAACACTTCACTTCGGTCGGAGAACTGAACCAGACCGAGTGAGGACAATTTTCGCAAACGGTTTCGGCTTGTGGGCGGCGGCGATGTTCCAACGCACCCAACGTTCGGCTTACGCACCCACCCTCTTCCTCTAGATTGATTCCCTTCGGATTGATATCCGCCCAATCGGTCTCTCTCTCCTGTAGCCTCTCCAGGGCTTCGTCTATTTGGTCTTCTTCCACGCCCATGCTGGTTGTACCGTCGTCGCTGTTCATTGTTATGCTCCTCCTTCTGATGATTGATAAAAACGTCTAGTTCACCTAATGCCTCTTCGACAAAAGCCCCCGCTGCTTTTGCCTGTTGTTTACTGAGTCCAACTTTCTCGCGCATTTTCACGCTAGAAAGATTTTTATGCGCCTCTTCTGCCGCCTTCAGATCGAGACGTTTTTTTTCCAAATCTTCATTTTCGAAAGTGACTTTAATTTTTGCCTTCACCGCCACTTGAACGATTTTTTCTTTAAACTCGGCGCTCCCAGTGACTTTGATTCTTGACCCGTAGCGATAAACAGCCATTCGTAGAATTGCTTCCGCCCCACCATCACTTGCACCACGAGTTACCGCGAAACTGGTTCCATCGTCCCGGATGGCAGTGGACCCAACTCGATATATGATGGTTCCGGCTTTTGTTATATTATCGTGCTTGAGCCCAGGAATTCGCCCGTCTTTCCTCACCCTATCTCCCTTAACGCTGTCACCACCTTTTGTTCTAAACCGTTTTTCGCGTGCCTGTAGTGCTTGTAGAGCATCCTGCCGCCCCTCTGCGGCTTGGACTTGTAGCCAATCAGCCCACGCTTTGCGGCTACATGCCCCCAATGCTTTATCCCGAGTCTCTCTATAGCCAGACTTAATTTTGGATATTTCCGATTGCAAAACGCCACTAGCCAATGAATAGAGTAGTTTTTTATTCACGCCCGGCCCGTTTAATAATTTAATTGCGGCCCGTTTGATTTTCGCCTTTTGACGTGCCTTACTTATTTCCCCATCTTTTTTAATACGCAAATCAACGGCTATCTTCCTTCGAGACAAATCCAGGCTTTTCTGTTCCCGTAAATACTCAGCATAGAGTTCAGTTGTGTCTATCCGGCGACTAAAAACAGGCTGTTGTTTATAAGTAGACCGATTCTCTATTTTCACTTGGCTTAAAGACGATAAATGGGGGGAAGAACCTTGGCTTCTCGGAGGTGGTTTGACGCCAATTTTTTTAAGTTTTGGTTTTTGGGATTTTATTTGGGTGGCAGACTTTTTGGACGTGGGGGGAGTTGGCAGGGTGAAAATTCCTAATCGTTTTTCAAGATTAGATTTTGAGCATAATCGAGATACCGAGCTTGCTTTTACGCCCTGCCCCTGATCATCAATAATGACAAAACCATTTCCTTTTTCACGAAGCTGTAACCCATGATCTTGCAATACAGCGTGTAAATCTTTCCATATCTTCGCCTGTTGAATTTCCTCAGCACATTCTCGCTGTATCCAATTCAACAGACTCTCCACCCCGGCATGGCGTTCCATGTCATTTGCCCTACCCTGGCTACAAGTTAGGCGGGGAACATGGTTGTCAACTTGCAGCCCTAAATCCTTTTCAAGACGTTCACATACCTTTGCCAAGGTTGCGTAATCAAAATATGGGGTGTGGGCTGTATGATTCGTGGGATGTATTTTGTTGATTGCAATATGAATATGTACATTGTCCGTATCGTGATGTACGGCACTTATGCGTTGATGCTCCTCAAATCCAAGGTTTTTACAAATTTGACTCTCTATAAATTTTAACGATTCTTTATCGGGATTTTCACCAGGGCGAAAAGAAACAATGAGGTGATAAGTTTTGTCAGACACAGTTCTTGTATTTAAGGCTTGTACTGCCTGAATTTCAAAAACCGCGTCCAGCGCATTGTCTTGAACACAGTTCGTAACCGTGACAGTCCCGACTCTCTCTTGTTTGTTCTGAGGATTACTCAAATATGAAACCAATGCGCCGATATTGCTTTTCCCTATTGAACGCATGGAAACGTGTTTCGCTATCACTTCAGCCCCGTAATTTTAGCCGCTAAAATTTTATTTTCTTTGGACGATTTTCTGCATGATCGTCCGCATTAAGTGTTGATTTGCTTCAATCTTCCCGAGCAAAACCCGAATAGTTTCAAGGGTAAACCCTTTCGTAAGGGGATTTTGGGTAAGCCACAGCTTCAACAATCCGCCCAATCTCCCCAAGTCACCGTTAACAATTGCAAGTTCATGGACTTGCTTGTGATCTATTATGCTCACGACTTCAGTGCCCATACCGACCCGACGCAAATAAGCCGCAATACTTAGCCCTGCTTGACTCGCAGCCTGTTCAATAATTTGTTTTTCATTTTCAAAAACAGGTACACGCAAATGGTGTGTCCTTTTTCCTGTCTTTTCCTTGACCACGGAAACCCTCATATTGTTTTTGAATGAATAGCGGCGGTAGCCGCGGCCTCGCAGAGCAGGATTGCCAGTTGAGCCCCGCAGGGTGCGAATAAGGGCAAGTGAAGATAGATAACCAGCGTAGTATTGGTTAGCTAACTTCACATATCCTGCCCTGAAAAGAACCATATCTGAAATGACCATATCACGATATCGAATCTTCTTAAACCATTTTTTTTCGATATAGTAGACGTTTTTATATGGATTTTTGCTAAAAAAAAGGTTTACGGTTCGATATACCAAAATTCTTGACGCCAAAAGAACGGTACAAGAACAGTTGGGGTGAAAAGGAGGCGGTTTAAGAACGAACCAAGAACGATGCGAAGAAGGAGCGCTATGGCAAAAACTCTATCTGAACGCATAGCGGAACGAGTGAAGCAAAATGTAAAAGTGACGAAAGCTGATCGGAATAGAGCGGCTGTTATAGCTGTTCAAGACGATATAGCTAAAGCACTTACAGACGGCTGGGGAATTAAAGTTGTTTGGGAAACCTTACACGCTGAAGGGAAAATTAAATTTTCTTATCAGACATTTCGGTTGTATGTGAACCAAATAATTTTAAAAAGAGAACATAGCAGAGAAGAAACCAAGGAACATATACAGGAACAAAGTTCAAAAGATAAAAAAATTCCTGGTTTTAATTTTGAACCAAGTGCAAAAAAGGAGGATCTAATCTAATGGCAAAAATTCATACAACCTTACAAGGAAAAGGCGGTGTTGGAAAATCCTTGATAGCGACAACTATTGCTCAATATAAAGTTGAAAAAGGACAAACACCATTGTGTATTGATACTGACCCTGTTAATGCCTCATTCGCCGGCTTCAGAAGCCTGGGGGTTAAGAGACTCGATATTTTAAAAGGTGACGAAATCAATACAAGAAATTTTGACACCTTGATAGAGATGATAGCGACAGCATCTGATGATGTTGTTATTGATAACGGTGCAAGCTCATTTGTCCCTTTATCACATTATCTTATAAGTAATGCGGTTCCAGTATTGTTGAAATCGATGGGTCACGAATTAGTGGTGCATACAGTCGTAACTGGCGGTCAGTCATTATTGGACACAGTTAGTGGATTTTCACAACTAACAAAACAATTCCCAGAGGAGACAATTTTTGTTGTCTGGTTAAATCCATTATGGGGACCAGTGGAAAGTGAAGGTAAAACTTTTCAAGAAATGAAAGCGTATCGAGATAATAAAGATATGGTCTCAGCTATTATCGAAATACCATCATTGAAAGCTGAAACATTTGGTTTTGATTTAACAGAAATGCTACAAGATAGGCTTACTTTTAACGAAGCAATAAACCATCCTGAACGCACCATAATGACAAGACAGCGACTTGCGATTATCAAGTCTCAACTATTTTCACAGCTTGATAGTGCTTCGGTGCTCTAATGCGTGATAAAATAGAGGAAATTATTGAGGAGGTATCCGTTAAACACGGTATCACTGTAGGTAAAAATGATCCGATTTTAATTTTAACCACCATTAATTCAAGGCTGCTCCAAGATAGCCAAGATGGGCAAAAGACAATTTTGGCCGAATTTAAAGCAGAATTAGAAGAAATAACAGGTCGATGGGGTTTTGAGGCCAAAGAAAAAGCCGAAAGGATTCTTACAGCGGCTTTAACGGCCAGTAGAGAGGCGATGGAACAATCGCTTGAACAAGGTGCCACCAGGGCGGTTGAATCTATTCAAATCGAGATAGCGGATATAGTCCAACCAATCGGTGAACAAATAAAACGCATGCGTCGCTTTTCAATCTGGATCTTCTTGGCTGCGGTTATCGTGTTTTTAGCAGCGATCCTGAATGTGATTGTTACAGTAATGAAGTAGGCTATTCGGAAAACAGAAAGCCCGGATGAAGAGTAAATCATCCGGGCTTTTTTTGACGATACCAAAACTTGAGATGTCTGGCGTGGATCGCGACGGTGCCAGCTTTACCTTTTCCCAAATTGGTATCATAACAGCCACAGGCCTGCGACCAGGACACTGAGTTTTGATATCATTTCATCGGGGTGATTTTGGCATTCGTAATTTGTGAGATACTTGCTCTATTTTTTTTTGCTTCTTTTTCTTTTTTTCTCTGAGAAGCAACTCATGCCTCCTGGCTGCTTCTCGCATTTCTTCCCATTTCAAAACAAGCTCTGGTTTTCGAAATCGCAACTTTTTAATAGCTAGAGATTCTATATTATTAGAATGGATTCCTGTTCCATCTTTAATTTCACGCACGATTTCACGTCTTGTCTGAAGACGCTGAAGTAAATCTTGCTGTTTGTCAAAATTTTTCCGCCATTCAGGTCTCTTCCCTGGCCGAGATAAAAATCCCGGTTGAGTAGTTTCTAGCTGCAACAGTCGAGCTTCTTGATTTTTAATCAACAAATCTAGCCTATCTTCAATACCCTCTATTTGATTTTGCTTCACTTCTAATTCAGATTGTAAAGCCATGTTAAATTCCTCAGCGATAGCGGCATCCTGCTCCGACTGAGCTTTAAAGTCTTCAGCTTGTCTTAAAAGGTTTTCACCTTTTTGGTCGACAATACGAGAGCGTTGGTTGGAAAGTTGGTTATCTATCATAAAATTTTCACCTTATTTAGCCGCTAAAGTCATCGAGATAATTTTCTACTGTGTTTTTCAGAAGCAGGGGAAATTTTGACTTTCCCGTTTAAATCATCATAGGAAATAGATTGCACACTACCTATATCTGGTACTTTATCGAATTTTTGTCTATCGTGCATTACAAATTCACGACCAATTTGTTGATAAATTTTATTTTCATCTGCATGAATTATTGTTCCAATGGATTCAGCTTTCAGGTTAGCCTCTTTGGCTATATAAATATTATAAATATTGGGTTTTAATGATCCCGCTTTGTCAACACGGTCATTTGTCCATTTGCCTGCTGTCGCCTCGCTTTGAACAATTTTTTGACCATTCATTACGAGAATTCGTTTTTTCATATCTTTATTGACTCCAAAAATGAATAGGGAAATTTAATTAAATTAAAAAAGGCCCTCTAAAAAGAAGGCCATTAATTTATCTGTGTTTAAAAATATTCATCTTTGATCAACCTTCAATTACGGCCACAAGCTGCACATCATTCAAATCTGCCTCAAATTCCTGACCATCATCGTCATATTTCAACCATGCAAAACCTGCTTCCTGCGGCCTTTTTGTCAAAATTAACCGTGCTAATCTATCATCGTGCCGGACCTGAACAATAGCTTTTTTGAATTTATCGGCTCCAGGATCAGATATGATTTGATTGTCACCGGCACCTGATTTTTTTCGACTTGATTGGGGAGGCGTGTTGTTATCGTCATCGCCCTGGGGAGGCGTGTTGCTATCGTCATCGCCCTGGGGAGGCGTGTTGCTATCGTCATCGCCCTGGGGAGGCGTGTTGTTATCGTCATCGCCCTGGGGAGGCGTGTTGTTATCGTCATCGCCCTGGGGAGGCGTGTTGCTGGGTTTATTAATAAGATATTCCCGAAATAATTTAACAGTCCCCCTTGATATATCTTGTTCAGGATCATCTAACCAAAATTCCACTTGGGAAGGATATTTTTTAAACAATGTAACCAAATCGTTGATAATTGTAACATCGCGAACACGGTCGCTATTAAAGATAATAGCTATTGGTTCAGGTAAATCTAGCAAGGTAGCGTGTTGTTTTACAAAAGCAGGAGATTTTCCTATATCTTTTGCTATTTCGCCTTTTTTCTTACCTTTTGCCAATTCCCTTCCGATGAAATTTGCGATTTCCCTAGGTGTAAGATCGTTTCTTTGAATATTTTCAATTACCTGATCAGTTATCAGGTAATCATTATCTATAAAGGCTGGAATTGTTGTGAGCCCTGCAATTCTTGCGGCTCTATATCGCCTGGCACCATGATTTATCATGAAATTGTCGGCACCAGGAATTTCTCGAACAGAAATAGGAGTTTTAATGCCGCGTAATTTTACGGTTTCTGCTAGTTCGTTTAAACTATCTCTTGAAAATCCTGGGTTATTAGAACTGCGTGGCTGATCAGGATCTTCTACGACTTGATCTATGTGCAATAATAATGGACCCGTTTGTTTCGCAACATTTTGAGGATTCTCATTCAATAATGATGAAAGATCACCAATTGAATCTAAACCTAGTCCTGACCCTATATTTGTGTTTTTGTTCATTGCTCAATCTCCATCTTTTCAATGACATATTGCGCTAATGCTCTTACCTCATGAGAGGCAATACGAGCTGCTGTTTTTTTCACTTCCCATACCGCCATTTTTTCTCCTAGGGCTTGAGCAATACTGTCACGCAGGCCGATTGCGAACGGAACCATCAAATCTGGATATGAATTTCGAAGTGTGGATAAATTTTGAACGTGTCGTGGTTTTCTTCCATCAACTTTATTAGGAACCATGCCTAGAAATTTGAGGCTAGGATTCAGTTTTCTTAAATTATTGATAACGGTGACCATTTTTTGAAATCCTTGCAAACTGTATGCTTCCATCTCCAAAGGTGAGAGCATAAAGTCACTGACAAGCACGGCAGAGGACATGATTACCCCGAGGGATGGCGGAGTATCAATCAACAAAACATCGAAAAATTCACTCAAGGCTTTTAAATTGATTTTAAGTTGGCTTGCCGCTTCACCAACATTCATTAAGCCCTCAATATCAGCCAAACCAGGATCACCCTCGATCAGGCAAAGAGTACGATCTGTTGAAGGTGAAAAATAACTCATGAGGGTATCCGGGCTAGCTCTGAACAGTTGGCTCGCTTTTATCCCTGATTTATAATTGGAAAGAGTGTATGAGGCGTTTCCTTGCACGTCCAAATCAGCCACAGCAACACGTAAGCCGCGTTCTTTAAAATCTAAAGCCAAGTGACAAGTTGCAAAAGTTTTGCCCTGGCCGCCTTTTTGAATCGCTGTGACGAGAGTTTTCATTTCAGATCCTTTGCCCATTTTTTGACAATATACGCCTGATGTTCCGGCAAGACCACACTCACTCGTTCGTACCCCGCTGGAACTTGAGTTGTGTGCGCCTGCCATACTCTGTTTACGGCCTGGGACACTGCCCCTTTCGAAATTTTGAACATTGATACATAGAGAGTCTGTGGCAAACCGTCGACCAATACTCCCCGAGCTATATTGATTGTTTGTTGACTTATTTCTAACCCCTCGATAGCCGCCCCAAACTGGGCCTCGGTTAAGCGTTTTTTCATTTGCAAATCCACTCATAGTTTTCTCCGCGCAAGTATCCTACTTTAGGCGGTTGCCAGCCGCTTCATAAATATGTTTAACTAAACATTGTTGCAAAATCAAGTCATTTAGCTGCTAAAATTTTTCTTTATCTTTGTAAATATGGCTTGACGAAACGATGAAAGTAACAGCTGTAAGTACCGAGAAGTGCAGTATAAAAATTATAATTGATTTTGTGTTTGGACCGTGCCAATTAAGGAATATCAATAAAAATTGAAAAAAAACATCGAGAGCAATTGCCCATCGAAGGATAGGCCAAATCAAAATTACAGGCAGAATGATTAACTTAGATGAATTAGATAAAAAAATTTTCAAGCTCATGTTGACCACTCCATATTTTCGATTAAAATACACCCACAAGTGAGCTTTCCGCGCATCACTTGAGGCTTTGATGTTGCCAGCATTAAAGCTGTAGCGCCTTAGATAAATAAACATCTAAGGCGCTATTTTTACGCCATAGATGAAACCTATTAATCAATAGCCTCAAAAATTAAATTCTTTTCATCGTGTTGTTGTGCGTATTCTTGCAACTTTAAATATAATTCAACAAACCTGTCTGTTTCATCAATATTTTCTATTGAAAATAGCTTTGATAAAGCAAACATTGTTGCGATAATTCCTGCTGCATCAGATGATAATTCACCATCAAAATAATTAAGCCAGCACTTAATTTTCATCATATTATATGACGCCGGTGCCATATAATACCCGCCATTAGACAATTTATAAAACGTCCAATATCCCCCATTGTATTCATCGCAAAGTTTTTTCATCCAGAGATAAACTAATTTTTCACCATACAACATAAATTGCATTCCGAAAAATTCAGGAAGAAAATTTATACGATCATCAATAGCAACTTCATTTTTTATAATTTTATCTCCTTCCATCTCCACCCCTCAACGTTTATTAATATTGGTCGTAATTTTTTTTTGTATAAATATGTATACCAAAATAAAAAAATGAAGTCAATAATAATTTAGCTAAACTTTTATTTAAAAGATTAATGCTTTTTAGCCGCTAAATTTTTAGCTATTCAAATAGCTACGTTGTGGTGCTATTTTTGAATACAAATTTAGGAATTTGTATTTTTCTCTTGGCGGAGCAGCACCTTGAAGGTACTTTATTTCAACTGTGGGTAAATATACCTATAGTTGAAACAAGGTGTGAAAAGTGGCAAAAGTCCACGGCCAAGTGGTTGGTGTGAAAAGTGGCAAAAGTCCACAGATAGATGGTTTGAAATGATTAGAGGTGGCTTACAGAGAAATGAATATAAGCCTCGTCAGAATTGACATTTAAATAAGAATTTAGCTAGTTACCTATACAGAGGTGAATGAATAAATAAGGCGAGTGATGATGTTTAATTTTGTGCCCTTCACATAGAGCTATAAATTTTTATTTATGGCGCTGTATGAAAGGCACATCAAAAATCAAAAGTGGCAAAAGTCCACAGGGTTTAGTTGTTGTAACTGCTTTAAATAAAAGTTTTTTTGAAAAGTGGCAAAAGTCCTTTTGGTATCGGTTTTGATTTTTTTTATGCTTTAAAATATTTAAAAAAGGCTTTTCCTTTCTTTAAAATATTTCTCTTTTCTCTTTTCTCTTTTCTAGGGCATGAAAACAAAATAAAATTAGATAGTTATGGTACGTAAAAGTGGCAAAAGTCCACAGATAAGTGGCAAAAGTCCTCTTTTGAGTGGCAAAAGTCCACAGATAAGTGGCAAAAGTCCTCGGGTTGAAGTGGCAAAAGTCCACAAAGGCATCATGTGGACGTGCAAATTTAACTTAAAGTGGCAAACTCTAGGAAATGCCACTTTAAAGTGGTTTGATTTGTTGTTATTTAACTAATTGATTTTTATTCATAAAAATTAATTGAAAAACAAATTGGTCTGTTCAAAGAAGGCGAGGACTCTAATTTGAAAGTGGCAAAAGTCCACAAAACAGGGAAAACAAATCAGTAGCTTAGTAACTTCACTGACCAGTTGAATAGCATTTATGGGTTATGAATAATTTAAAAGTGGCACAGTTGACACGATGCCACTTTTAAATTATTCTCAAAAAAAGGCTTGGCTAGGTGTTGCCTCACCGTCCCAAGTTCAATTACCATAAAACCCTATTCGAGAAAGGTAGATCCTGATGGCTGCAAAACAATTACCTCTACCCGGTGAAATTGTAAAAAAATCAAACGCATTATGCCGTGCAAGGTGGGAAGTAGACTCACTATATGAGCCTCGATTGGTAGCCCTTACGGCTTCGAAAGTTAAGCGTTCTGATCTTGATTTCCAAGAATATGAAATACCATTACAAGATATTATTGGTGATGCAAGAGGAGGAAAAACCTACAAAATAGTTGAGTCAATAATAGACAACTTAATGAGTAAGGTTATTACCATTAGAGATAAAAATTCAGCGTCTTTTATAAAATATAATATTTTTTCTAAATGTGCGTATGATTCTGTAAAAAATGTTGTTATTGCTAGATTTGATCCAGATTTAAAGCCTCATTTCTTGGGGTTAAAAGAGAAGTTCACAGAATATAGCTTATTGGAATTTTTAAAACTTCCAAGTATATATAGTCAAAGATTGTATGAAATTTTAAAATCATGGGATGATGTAGATCACGTAACTATTCCAATAAGTGATTTACATGAAATGTTGTCTACGCCTATTTCTATGAGAAAAACATTCGGTGAATTTCGAAGGAGAGTATTGGATAAAGCTTACGACGATATTACAAAAAGAACAGGGTTAAAATATATTTGGGCTCCAATAAAAAGCGGAAGGAATATTGTTGCTGTAAGTTTTTCGTTTTCTTTGCAATCGATTAAAGAAAAAGAAGCTAAATTTGATGAACAAAAAAGAAAACAATCAAACGTTGCCTTCAAAGAAGCTATTAGTTGCTGGCAATTAAAAGGAACGAAAGGAACTGCTTGCAATGAATTTAATCCAAAAAAAGAGAAATGCCAACTATGCCAAAAGATATTACAAGGAAAGCCGTAATGCTGTTCTGGAAAATTCAACTGGATTTTAGCCGCTAAAATTATGCTAGCTAATCTTATTTTATTTACAAACATCTTGAGGTTGTTGGATGAAAGGGGAATGACTAAAAAAGAGCTTTCAGAGAAAGCTGGGGTGTCATTGTCCTTCTTGTCAGATCTCACTAATGGTAAAGCAAACCCATCTTTAAAGGTCATGGAGTCTCTCGCTGTTGCTCTGGAGGTGCCTTTATCTCTTCTTTTAGAGTGTACGGATTTGGATCAATCACAACTAGATACTGTGGCGGGATATACTATTCCAAGAAGTCTTCCTGTTGGTTATGAATATACATGTGCGGTTTTGCCTGAACATCAAGCATATATTGTCAAAAAGTGGGCAAACGCTGCACAAAAAAAGATTCGAATGATTTAGTTTAAATTGTCAAAACAATTCAAATTATAATTTCGGCTCCTTAAGGAGTCATTTTTATATCCTCAGTCTCACCCTCCTTCAATGAAATTCGTTATTGCGGATTTTGTCATTTCTGTATATCGTTTTTTTCACTATTCCTGGAATGAGTATTTCCGGTTTTCCGAAAAAATATCGGATAATTTCCAATTATTGGCATTAGAAAAGCGAATTTAATTGGCTTGTCTAATTCAGAAATGCCGAAATCCATTGTGCTGCAAGGGATTCGAGGGAATACCGAATCGTCAGAGCTAGTAGCTTGATATATGCAATCGATTTTCCTGTTCTTTTTCTTGGCGTATATCAATATTTACCTTTACAAAAAATAAAAATGGCGGTATCAATCTGTAAAAAGAAAAGCAAATTGCAAAATTGAATTTTGTTTGCAGTTCAGGAAATTGTTTAATTGTTAGTGACAAGAATTGAATTTTGGAAAATGTTTCCCTTTTCGATGTTTGACAACTTTACGAAAGGGGAAAGAGATGAAAGGTTTGACCACACAAAACGAAATCGAAATTTTGCAAGAGTTAGGTCTGGATCTGTCGAACGTAATCATTCGACGCGATGAGGCGAGTTGCAAATGGTTCCTCGAAATCCACGTAAGTCTACCTCACCAAGAAGAGCAAATTTATTATCTCGAAAGGGTGCGTGGCGGAAGGCGAGTTTTTGCACATCTGGAAGATGCTATTAGGCAAGCTAGGTCGAGGTTTAAAGATATAAAACATCTTCGAATTATGTTTGACGACATAATTTTCACAACGGAAAAGCCTGATGGTAAAGATGGATCATGAAGTAAATCCAAGTGTAAAAGAAAGGGCTATTGAAAAATTGCGCCGCGATCTTGGCCCTATCGTTGTAAAAGCCCTAGCCGATCCACGTACTGTGGAAGTTTTGCTGAATGCTGATGGAGCATTATGGCAGGAAAAGTTAGGAGAAAAAATGGTGCGCATAGGCACGATGAGCCCTCAACGTGCTACAGCTGTACTCAATACGGTAGCCGGATATCACGGTAAAACAGTAACTCGTTTTAGTCCGTTGATAGAAGGTGAACTTCCATTAGATGGCTCGCGTTTCGCTGGTCAACTCCCACCTGTTGTTCAAGAGCCTACTTTTGCAATCAGAAAGAAAGCTGTTTCTGTTTTTACATTGGATCAATATTTAGAACAAAACATAATGACAGGTTTGCAAATTTCCTGTGTTAAGCAAGCTATTGCTGATCACAAAAACATTTTGGTTATAGGGGGCACTGGTTCAGGGAAAACTACATTAGTAAATGCAATTATTCAAGAAATGGTCGTATGCAATCCATCAGAGCGAGTTTGTATTATAGAAGATACTGGAGAAATTCAATGCACGGCTGAAAATTGTGTCCAGTATCATACGACATTGGAAGTAACAATGACGATGTTGCTAAAAACTATTTTGCGGATGCGTCCGGATAGGATTTTGGTTGGGGAGGTGAGAGGTCCAGAAGCATTAGATTTATTAGACGCATGGAACACCGGTCACGAAGGAGGGGCAGCAACATTACATGCTAATGATGAAATATCGGCGTTGTTGAGACTGAAATCATTGATAACAAGAAATAGCGCTGCGCCAAGTGACATAGAATCACTGATAGGTGAAGCTGTACACACAATTGTACACATATCAAGAACACCAGAGGGTAGGGCCGTTCAGGGCATAGTTGATGTATTAGGCTTCGAAAACGGTAAATATATAACAAAACGTATAGTGTAGGAGAGTGTAATGGAAAAAAAATGGCTTGGGGAAAAAAACAATGTGGCAGTGATGACAATAGGGATAATTACTTTGCTATGCATTGTAGCAAATGTTGATTCGGCCTTTGCTTCCAGTACGGCTGGCGGTGGTCTTCCATTTGATAGTTGGTTTACCAATATTCGTACATCAGTAACAGGGCCGTTTGCTTTTACTGCCTCGATTGTTGGAATTGTCGGTGCCGGCGCGACATTGATATTCGGCGGTGACATGAATGGCTTTTTGAGAACTATTATTTTCATCGTTCTTGTATTGAGTTTTCTCGTTGCCGCACAGAATACACTCACAGCAATAACTGGAACTGGAGCAGAGATTTGCACAATCTCAAATTCATTGGCTGATCGACTTTACATAAGGATTTCATAACAATGGCACTTCGCACGATCCCCATCAGAAGAGCAGGCAATCGAGATAACCTTTTCATGGGTGGGGATCGTGAACTGGTTATGTTTTCAGGATTGTTAGCTGCTGTTTTAATCTTTGCGGCCCAAGATTGGACCGCAGCAATGATAGGTGTAGCGATGTGGATTGCATCGTTATGGATTTTACGGAAGATGGCAAAATCTGATCCTAAAATGAGGTTTGTATATTTAAGAAGTCGAAAATATAGGTCGTATTACGCACCCAGGGCAACGCCTTTCAGGATAAATTCAGCTACTCAAGGGAAACAATACAAATGATCACAACAATTAGTGTGCTCGTTGCTTTAATTGGTTCCATTTTAATAATTGGATTGTTTGTAAAAATGCAAACAGCGAACAAAGATTTACGAATAAAAAAATACCGCAGCTCTGATGCAGGTTTAGCAGATTTGTTAAATTATGCAGCAGTGGTTGATGATGGAGTGATCGTCGGTAAAAACGGTTCCTTTATGGCTGCATGGTATTATCAAGGAACTGATAACGCAAGTGCGACTGATGCCGAGCGAGAAGTTATATCTTTCCGTATAAATCAAGCTTTAGCAAATTTAGGGACAGGGTGGATGATCCATGTCGATGCAGTTAGGATACCTGCCCCTAATTACAGTGATCGAGAATTATCAAGTTTTCCTGATCGAATTTCTGCTGCTGTAGATCAGGAGAGAAGACAATTTTTTGAAAGTCTCGGCGAACTTTACGAAGGATTCTTCATCATAACTGTAACATGGTTTCCCCCTATACTGGCTGAGAGAAAGTTTGTCGAATTGATGTTTGATGATGACACTGAAATTTTTAATAAAAAACACCGTACTCGGCAGTTGATTGAACAATTCAAAAGGGAAGTCAAAAATATAGAATCACGCTTATCCTCTGCCGTTAATCTCGAACGTTTAAAGGGCGTTAAAAATTATCAAGAAAATGGAAGTTTAGTAACGCATGATCAATTTTTGCAATGGCTTCAATTCTGTGTTACCGGTTTGAATCACCCTATTCAATTGCCAAGTAATCCTATGTACATAGATTGTTTGATTGGCGGTCAAGAATTATTTGCTGGAGTGATACCAAAAATTGGGAGGAATTTTATTCAAGCAGTTTCAATAGAAGGATTTCCCATGGAGTCGTATCCAGGCATTCTTTCTTTATTAGCAGAATTGCCAATCGAATATAGATGGTCTTCAAGGTTTATATTTTTAGATCATCATGAAGCAATTGCACATCTGGAAACGTTCCGTAAAAAATGGAAACAGAAAATACGCGGTTTTTTTGATCAAGTTTTCAACACAAATAGCGCTTATGTGGATGAAGATGCTGTATCAATGGTAAGCGATGCTACATCGGCTATTGCTGAGACAAATAGTGGGTTGGTTTCGCAGGGATACTATACCAGCGTAATTGTTTTAATGAGCGAAAATCGTGATAACGTTGAACATAATTCTAGAAGAATAGAAAAAGCTATAAATTCATTAGGTTTTTCCGCAAGAGTTGAAAGCATAAATACAATGGAAGCTTATTTAGGATCACTTCCAGGTCATGGCGTTGAAAATGTAAGGCGACCATTAATAAATACTATGAATTTATCTGATTTGCTTCCAACCAGTACCATATGGACTGGTGAAAATTGTGCTCCATCGCCTTTATTCAGGTCGAAATCTCCAGCTTTACTTCATGGAGTAACGAATGGTAAGTCTCCGTTTAGATTTAATTTACACGTTAGAGATTTGGGTCATGGTATCATTTTTGGCCCTACTCGTACTGGTAAATCTACAAAGTTAGGGCTAATTGCCTTGCAGTGGTTGCGATACCCAGAAGCACGAATATTTGCTTTTGATAAAGGCATGTCTATGTACCCAACCTGTAAAGGAGCAGGTGGAAAGCATTATACTATTGCGTCGAGTTCTGACAATTTATCGTTCGCTCCTTTATCAAAACTTGATACTCGGACAAGAAGGGCTTGGGCTGGGGAATGGATAAATACTATTCTCTCGTTAAATGGTGTTGAAACTACACCGCAGCAAAGAAATGAAATAGCAAATGCAATTACAAATATGCACGAAAGTGAATCAAAAACATTGTCAGAATTCACCGTTACAGTTCAAGACGAAATTATTCGTGAAGCTTTAAAGCCCTACACCGTTGATGGAGCTATGGGCCATCTGTTGGATTCTGAAAATGATGGCCTTGATCTTGAAAGATTTATGACATTCGAAATAGAAGTTCTTATGGGACTAGGTGAGCGATTTGCTTTACCAGTTTTGTTGTATCTCTTTCGACGAATTGAAGAATCATTAAACGAAAAAGATAATAATCCGACGCTTCTCATTCTTGACGAAGCTTGGTTGATGCTTGGTCATCCTGCATTCAAAGATAAAATCGAAGAATGGCTACGCTCTATGGCAAAGAAGAATTGTTCAGTTTTAATGGCTACGCAAAGTATTTTTGAGGCTGTAAAATCTGGAATATTAGACATCATCATCGAATCGACAGCTTGTCAGATATATTTAGCAAACCCGAATGCACGAGATGAAAACACTTCAGAAGTCTATAAAAGAATGGGGTTAAACCCACGTCAGATAGACATAATCGCTTCAGCTACACCAAAACGCGATTATTACTATGTCTCTGAAAAGGGCCGCAGGATTTATCAATTAGCACTTGGGCCTTTAGCGTTGGCTTTTGTTGGATCAACAGATAAGGAGTCGATAGCCACCATTAAAAAATTGGAAGTAACCTTTGGTGATCAATGGATTGAGAAGTGGTTAGATATAAAAGGTCTAAATTTGAAAGATTACGAGGTGTAAAATATGAATTTATTTAATAAATCGAGAAATGAATTGCCAACTGAGAATCCATATTTAAACGCGCGGCGCACTTGGAACACTCATATTGGTAGCGCTTTCCAATATGGAAGTGTTGGTATTTGCCTTGGATTATTATGCCTAATGATTGCTTTAGCGTCTGTTGGTGGAATTATTTATATTGGAAGTCAATCAAAAATTGTTCCACTCGTCTTTCAGCAAGACGGAACAAACAATATTATCTCTATGACTAAGGCAGAAAGCGTACCTCATGCAAAAGTAGATGATTACAGGACGGCAGTTGCTGATTTCATAACTAATATAAGATTAGTTACTCCAGATATCGAACTTCAACGTAAATCAATCTTAAAAACCTATTCATTTCTTGCAACGAATGATCCAGCCACGAGTAAAGCAAACCAATTTTTGAACGGTTCAGAAAAAGTAAATCCATTCAACCGGGCTAAGGATGAAACAGTTAGCGTTCAATTAAAATCAATCATCCTGCAATCGACTGATACATGGCAGGTGGATTGGCTGGAAACTGTTTATGACCGAGAAGGCGGAGTCAAAGGAACACCGTACACCATGAGGGCACTGGTAACTATCTACCAAAATTTAGAAGTGGCGAATGAAATTAAATCTGATCAACTTTTTATGAATCCGCATTTCGTTTTTGTGAAAGACTACAATTGGTCAAAATTACTTTAAGGGGTCATCTTATGAAACTTGCGCTTAAACTTGCTATATTGGCTTTTTTCACACCTATGGTCGTGTCTGCCGCTCCTAATAATGATATTTTAGCGGATAAATATTTTTCAAAAAACGAACCGTCTCTCACCCCACAGGAGAAAGCTGCTATTGATATTGCTAATAAATTCCAAAAAGGCAATTACTCCAGCAAGCCCTTTGCCGGTCCGCACGGTTCTATAAATTACGTTTATACAATTGGGCAAATTGACGTGTTATGCGCGGTCCTACAAGTTTGTGATGTAGCTTTGCAGCCCGGTGAACAAGTGAATAATTTGAATATTGGTGATCCTCGCTTTCAAATTGAACCCGCTATTACCGGATTTGGGGAAAGTCAAACCTTGCATTTGTTAATAAAGCCTCTCGATGTTGGCCTTGATACAACCCTCGTTGTCACGACAAATAGAAGAACATATCATTTCAGAGTTCGCTCTAGTCGTGATAAATTTATGCCTTATGTTGATTTTACTTATCCAGAAGATGCCATTGCAAAATGGCAAGCTATCCGAGATAAAAAAGTCGAACACATCAAGGATAATACAATTCCATCTACCAATGAATATCTTGGTGATCTTGATTTCCAATATCAAATTGATGGATCTATTCGCTGGACCCCAACCAGAGTATACAATGATGGCAAGAAAACCATTATTGAAATGCCTTATTCTATGCAACAAACTGAAGCGCCAACTCTATTGGTTATTCGTAAGGAAGGTGGCATTTTTACGGATGATGACATCCAAATGGTTAATTATCGCCTGCAAGGGAATCGATATATTGTTGACAGCGTTTTTGACAAAGCCATGCTTATTGCTGGTGTAGGTTCAAATCAGGACAAAGTTACCATTACGAGAGGTAAATAATGAAAAAAATTAAACACATTTTTTGGTTATTACAGATTTTGATTGTTTTGATTAGTGGTTGCTCCCGGCAACATTATGGAAATTATTCAGATTTGTCATCTGAGCAAAACACCGTTATGGCTACCTCTACTGTATCAAGACTTTCCACCCTGTATCCACCGGCCTTGACTCAAATATCAATGAAGACTGCTGCTAAAGATTCTTTCGGCCAATCACTTGTAAATCAATTACGTGATCGTGGATATTCAGTTCAGGAATTTTCTGAAAAGAAAAGAGATCATAAAGCCGAAATTTCTTCAACTGATGGCCCAAAATCATCAAACTCTATTGATTTGAGTTATATAGTTGATAATCCTGGTATCCAAAATTTTTATAGAGTGACAATTAATGTTGGCGATCAATCTATCAGTCGTGGGTTCGTCGTTGATAACAGTGGGAAAATAACTTCTGCTGGTGCCTGGGTTAGAAAGGAGTAATGCCATGACTACCGAAAACATGTCTCCAGATTTGTCACCTAATAGCGTTAAGCCTTCTGGTGTTAGGCGCGTTAATAATTTACCTTTAATCATCGCTGCTTTTGCTCTTGTTGTATTTATTGCAATGATCGCTTTTGTTGCCGTAAAGCGGGCAAATTATACAAAATCAGCGGAAACGGATGTAACGGAAAATTCAAAAACAAATATCAGCACCAATTCGATGGCGCAAGAGGTTCTCGGTGATCATGTTTCGGGAATCGTTCCTTCAACACCAACTCCAAAACCTAATGCCCCGGATTTAAATGTCCCTGTTGCTCCCGTGGTTAATTTGGATACCCCTCCTGCACCCCCTCGTTTAAATCCTGATAATAAAAACAACAATGCGCCGGATTCGGATGAACAAAGGATATACCAAGCAAAAGCTCGTGCACTTGAAGAGGCTATCCAGTCCAAAACTAATATCAGCTTGCCAAACCAATTAAACGCTAAACCTGGGGTGGCTAGTTCATCACCACCCCAAACAAGGCAAGAGATGATCGAGAGGCTTGCTGATGTTCAGCGTCAAATAGGTTCATCAACCTCGAATGATCCAAACGCCGCTTACCAAACAAGGCTTAGTCAAATTCAGAATAGTTTAAACAATGGTGGTGGTCTTTCTGGTAATGATTCGAGTTTTCAACTCATGACCAATTCATCACCGAAAAATGAGTTGCAATCTTTTGACAAATCTAACCAGGGTGATCGATGGGCGCTCAATGAATCTGTTCAGGCCCCAAAATCGCAATTTGAATTCAGAGCTGGGGGGGTGATCCCAGGTGTAATGATTAGTGGGATCAATTCCGACTTGCCGGGTCAAATAATGGGCCAGGTGTCCCAAGATGTTTTCGACACTGCTACGGGTAAATATTTATTGATTCCGCAAGGCACGCGATTGATTGGTTCCTATTCGAACAATGTCGTTTATGGGCAAACAGGAGTATTCATTGCTTGGCAACGTTTGGTGTTTCCTGACGGAAAAGCCCTCGATATCGGGTCTATGCCCGGTGCCGACGGTGCCGGTTATGCAGGGTTCAGAGATCAAGTGAACAATCATTATTTCCGAATATTTGGCTCTGCTTTTCTCATGTCTGGTATTACAGCAGGGGTGGCCTATTCTCAAGATAAGTACAGCAATACCGACTCCGACAATCCAACCATGTCCAGCGAAATGAGCCAAGCCCTTGGACAGCAATTTGGGCAAGTTGCGGCGAGAATGATTGAAAAAAATCTAAACATCGCCCCGACATTAGAAATTCGTCCCGGATACCGGTTCAATATTATCGCTATCAAGGATCTTGCTTTCACAGGGCCTTACAGTGGCTTTGATTATAAATTATAAACATAACGGAGGCTTACCATGAAGCGGCGCGCCAAAAATATTTTAGCGGCTAAAGTCATTTCTATTTTTTTGATAACATCAATTGTAAACCCATTATTTCTAATTGCCGGTGGAATACCGGTATTTGACGGTCTAAATGTTGTACAAACGACTATAAGTGCGCTTGAAGATGTCGCTGCTGTTCAAAAGCAGATTCAGCAATATCAGACTCAATTGCAACAATATCAAAACATGTTGCAAAATACCTTAACCCCATCAAATTATATTTGGGATCAAGCAAAACAAACAATATCTAGTTTGTTGTCAGCACAAGATACCCTTTCATATTACAAGCAACAAGTTGGGAGTATCAGCCAATACCTGGATCAATATAAGGATTTGAATTACTATTTAAACAGTTCATATTTCAGTTCTCAGGGAGGAGATGCTTCTGGCAGACAAGCTATCTTGACAGCAAACAGCAATGCTTATGAAGCAAGGAAAAAAGCAAACGATGCTGTTCTAATGAATGTTGATAAACAACAGGCAGCATTGATTGATGATGCGTCAACTCTTCAACAGTTGCAGCAACAGGCATCAGGGGCACAAGGGCAACTTCAAGCCATCCAAGCAGCGAATCAATTTGCCAGTGCCCAGAATAACCAATTATTGCAAATTAGAAGTATTCTTATAGCTCAACAGAATGCAGAAGCTACTCGGCAACAAGCTATTGTCGATAAAGAGGCCCAACAGGCTGCTGCTGCTCAACAAATTAGAGATCAAGCAAATATTACGCAATCAACCCCAACAACATGGGCTTACTAAAAAGGAGATTTTTTAATGAAAAAAATTTCTATTGTTATGATCGTAATATTTTTTTTCATGAATGTTTCTGGGTGCAAAAATGAGCAGGCTTCAGAAAAAAAAAGCTCATGTATTGAAAATCCAATGACCGATGGTTGCCAGAGGTCAAATGGGAATGTTGTTTCATCGTCTCCGCAAACCTGGGATATGAACGATAAATCAACAACAAAGTGAATGATAAAACAATGAAATTCAAATCATATCTTAACACCAAAAAATATTTTATTATCCTGTCGGCAATTTTGTGCACTGTTTGCGCTAGCCCCGTCTTTGCTGCTCCTATGAACACAAATGTCCTGGATTTAGTTTTGTCAAAATATAAGGTCGCTGCATCTGCCTGGGGATCGGTGATGGTAAATTACGCCTCCTGGCTCTTCTGGGGATTGGTGCTCATAAGTATGGTTTGGACTTATGGGATGATGGCCTTGCGTAAACAAGATATTCAAGAATTTTTAGCTGAAACGATTAGATTTTTTGCAACAACAGGTTTTTTCTATTGGATATTAATTAATGCTCCGGCTATTGGTGACGCTATTATCAAATCCATGTGGGATATAGGTGCTCATGCTGTAGGTTCATCAACTGGTTTTACTCCAGGGGGAATTTTAGATATTGGATTCAAGATTTTTTTCAAGGTTTTGGACGAATCCTCATTATGGGAGCCTGTTGATACCGCTGTTGGTATCATTATTGCCTTAATCATTCTTTGCGTACTCACCGTAATTGGTGTGAATTTGTTATTACTCTTCGTTTCGTCGTGGATTCTCGTCTACGGTGGAATATTTTTTCTCGGGTTCGGTGGATCGCGATGGACATCGGACATGGCAATCAATTTTTATAAAACAGTACTTTCGGTTGGTGCCCAACTTATGGCTATGTTGCTATTGATCGGCATTGGTAAGACGTTTGTCGATCAATATTATGCTAACATGAGTTCTGCTTCGAATATTAAAGAGTTGGGGGTCATGCTGGTTGTATCAGTTGTGCTGTTAGTTTTGACCAACAAAATTCCGCCGTTGATCGGTGGAATTGTAGGTCTGATGCATGGAGTCGGGACCATTGGTAATTATGGGGCTGGTGCCGCTATGGGTGCTGCCGGTGCCGCCGCTGCTGTTGCTGGTGCAGGGGCTGCTATGGCTTTAGCAGGCGCTTCTAATATCGCTGGTGGGGCGTCAGCAGTTAAATCTGCTTTTCAGTCGGCGCAACAACACATGTCCGAAGGTTCCGGGGCGTTTGGTGACGGAGGTAGCGGTTCGGCCGCTGGTGGTTCCGGCAGTGGTGGCAATGGCTCTGGTGGCTTTTCTTCGGTAATGGGCACAGCGGGTCGTTTTGCGACCGATTTTGGCTCTAATCTTATGCAGGGCGCCGGGCAAGTGGTAAAGGATAAGGCGGCTACGGTTATGGATAAAGCTAAAGAGGAAGTTGGGGGCACCCTGGGTGGTCAGGTTGCATCGGAAATTCAAAATCCAGGATCGACCGCTCAAGCTCGACAAGATAGGCAAGATGTTCAGAAAGCTGAAGATCTTCGAGGATCAATGCGAGGCCAAGATGCTCGTGATTTTATTGCCTCTACGCAGAACACTGAGAATTTTGACGGTGATAATTTATCTGGCTCATGAAAACAATAACATTGAAGAATATATACGCATAAACGTTATGAGGTGATGATATGACAAAGGGATTAGTATTTTCACTATTTTTATTGATTGGTTTCGCCACCATAACCTTCGGTGAAGACCTGTTAACAGGTACTCCAAAATTAGCTTGTGAAGCTATTTTATGTTTATCTTCTGGTACTCGACCAGGGGAATGTTCACCGTCTTTAAATGCCTATTTTGGAATAAATTATAAATATTGGTCTGATACCGTTCGAGCAAGAAGAAATTTTCTCTCTCAATGCCCCACAGTTTCTTCTTCAAATGACCAACAGATGTCAACTTTAATCACGGCAATTTCAAACGGTGCTGGCCGATGTGATGCTGCTTTTTTGAACCAATATTTACGCATGAATTTTTTTAAGAATGGTCCTGATGCAATTGATAACAAGTTACCCAATTATTGCAAAATTTACAGTGACCATGAATATACGGATTATTCCAAGCCTGTATATATAGGAACGCCAGAATGTGGAGGGCATTGGGTAGATGCGCAAGATTACGAATCAGAGCTTGCAAAATATAAAGCGTCTAACCATTGCCACCCTTATATGACAAGGTGGAATTGATTATGATGCATGCAGATATGCCACCGGTGATGCAAGAACGTATTGTATGCGGCGTTTCAGCAGCTATAAAATATGAAATCCCGGCTAATCTTCTCCTTGCTGTTGCAGAAACAGAAGGCGGAAAACCAGGGCAATGGGTCAAGAATTCAAACGGTACTTATGATGTTGGTTCGATGCAATTTAACACATCGTATCTACAGGAATTAGAAAAACATGGAATTTTACCCCAAGATGTTGAGCAAGCTGGGTGCTATTCTTACGATTTAGCAGCGTGGCGTTTGCGAGGCCACCTAAAACGTGATAAAGGAGATGTTTGGACCCGCGCTGCGAATTATCACTCACGCACTCCTCATTATAATTCGATTTATCGGGACAAGTTGATTAAACGTGCTGCCAAATGGGAAGTTTGGTTGACAACGAAATTTTCTACTTTTAACCTATCAGGGACAGGTGATAAGAAAAGCCAAGATACATCGAACCCCCAACTTTATGTAGCCACACCAAACCAAGATGCGAAGCGGAGTGAAATAGTTCCACGGGAAATGCAATATCATTATTATAATCAGGCCGCAGACAAAGCCCTAGCCGCAGTTTTCGCCCCACAAAAACTGCGATAATCATTACAGTTGAGTGTGAACAATGGAAAAATCTCTTGTGCAGATGACAGCCGAAATTATTCAATCTCAAATTAGCAGTAAACAAATGACAACAGATGAGATTAAAGCGGCTCTAAATGATACTTTTCATGCCTTAAAAACTCTTCAGGGGGTTGAAACAGGTACCGATGAAACTGTAACTGAAGGAACAGCGGTAGCGCCACCTATCCTTGATCCAAAGAAATCGATCCAGAAAAACAAGGTTGTTTGCCTTGAATGCGGTCAAGAATTTAAAATGCTTTCGCCAAAGCATTTGAAGTCTCACGGGCTGACAGGGAAAGAATATCGCAAAAAGTACGGTTTTTCGGCTCGGCAGCCACTTTGCGCAAAGGCTTTGTCTGAGTCGCGTTCCGCGTCCGGAAAAGAGAGGGGAATTCCTGCCAATTTGCAAAAAGCCATTGTTGCCCGAACCAAAAAACATAACAATACCGATCAATAGATACCAATTTCGATACTCGTTCGAGCCAGTATTGCCTGGATCGAGGGACACCGATAAATATTTAGGTATCAAAAAAGGCGATCCGGATTAGGTCCGAATCGCCTTTTTGATACCTACCCGCTAGGTGATATTTGGGCTATTTCGATTCGAGTTTTTCAAGAACATTATCAATCTGTATTTTTCGTTCTTCTAACAGTTTAATAATATCTTCCCATACACCTATTGGTATTGGCCTATAATTTGCTTTATTATCCTTTGGTGCCATCCATTGGCGTATTCTTCGAGTATCTGACAGCCCTAACGCTCTAGTTAAATCAGTTTGCCAGTGTTCCCCAAATAAAGCTATACCAGCAAGAACCAATTCTTCTGACCCGAAATTTTGATATTTCAACATGGTGATTTTAAAAATCGAATCCTTCATTAATCTTTTTGTCTAATAGCCAATTAGGTACAAGAATATTTCTATTATCAAATGCTGAAATAGCCCGGTAATGTCCGGGCTATTTCATTCAATTAAGTGTGCCTGTTACTCTTTGTTTGGTACTTTTGCTTTAGAATTATTGCGAGAAGAGTTATCCTTTTCCCATAGACATGATTTTGGATTGTTTTCCAATTGAGCTATACACTCTGAGCATAAAGATTCATCAGGTTCCGCAAAATTTTCTCCACAACTAGCGCATAGATTTTTTCTCATAATCGCCCCCTGAGGCTGATATCTAGCCGGTCCTTATGACCATGCCTTATGATTTTTCAATGTACCTCTTTTTAGGTACAAAAGCAAGAGCTAATTTTTCCGTTCGAAGTGTGCGCCGAAGCCGCCGAAGAGTATTTTTAACGCCCATAGAATAGGTCGAGCTTCAGCCAGTCGTTTTTCTCCAGCCAATTCTTTGATTGCGCGATTTCTGCATCCCACGTCAGATAACGCCATGTCCCTGGCATTCATCGTATCAACAAGAAAATTCATCAGATGGTGTTCTGTGATGTTTGCCTTCCACGACTCCACCTGATGTAATTCACCGGCCAACATGGGCCGTGATTGCCCCGCTATGCGATCCGGACCCGTATAATCGAACTCCAGGCCAAACTGTTCGTAAAATCGATTTCGACGCTCCTTGTTCTCGCCGTGAGCTTGCCCCTCAAGAAGCCTAACGGTATTGACGGTTGCATCTGGCCACTGCTGCACCCATTGAACAATTTCATTCATAAAGTAGGTGCCGATTCGGCAACTATCCAAATTTGGCAGATCCAGAAATATTGCTCCACTAGAGGCGGGGGATGTTGAAGATAAGGAAACGGAATTTAGCCTGCGGGAATACCCCCCCTGAAAACACCCCCCTTTCTCGGTTCGAGAACGGCGATCCGGGCCTATTCGTTGATATGAAATACTAATCGCCGCGTTATTGATCGAACCACTTCCCTTTGAGTCGTCCGTGAAATATGTCGTTGTCTCTTCAATCAGTAGCCACGCAATCGGGCGACCGGTGAGGGGCTGGCCCAGGCGTTTAATCTCAAGTATTCTGATGCGCGGTTTAATGGGTTTAGATTGGCCATAAGACCATGTTTCAAGCGATGGGATCATTTTCTTTTCGATTGAATTTTATTCGAATTTAACAGGTTTTAAACCTCGTCTTTTTCTTTTGGCGTTCCATTCCCTTGGGGTAAGAAATAGAACCAAATCATTTTCATTTGAAAATTCGCAGTTAGGAGCGAAAGGACCAGAAAAAAGGCTTAAATCCATACGGAAGACTCCGTAAAGAATTTTTTTCGATTTCAACACTCCCTCCTCGGTGTTATTCCACCTCAGTCGGTGGCCGGGGTCTCCCCCGGCTCCTGGTCCCGATAAAATTCTCAGCTTTTTATTGTCCCAAAATTACCGTTTGCCCGCTGGACGATATTTGATATTTGTTTCCCTTTTGAGAAATAATACGTTCAGCGTCTGTAATTATTACTTCTCGCAGTTCAGAAGGACACTCTGCTGAAAGTTCTAATTCCAGACTCTTAAACGGCAAAAAAGCAACTCGCTTATAATCACCATTCTGTTCAACAAATCTGTCGGCATACACTATGCCACAAGGATACACCCCGGAAAAAAGCCTGTTTGTTTTGGTTGCCATTCCCGCCTCTCAAGTTGAATTAATTTGCTCAATCAATCTAAGAGAACAATAACAGTTTGTTATCCCAAAGTCAACTTTTTTTGCCTTCTTTTTTGATTAAAAATTCCAAAAAATCAGCTTGTTGCATTTTGTTTTCCTCGGCCAAACCCAGGAACAACTCTTTTGTCTCGGGTGTAACTCGGCAATTAATTCTTACGGTCCTGCCGCCCTTGTGTGGCGTGATTCCTCTTTTTCCTTTGGTGTCCATCGCAGTCCTATGCGGTAAGCTCATCGTCAATACAGTCACGAGCTGGTTCAGGTTCTAGTTGTGGGAAAAAATAAATAGTTCCCTTAATTTCAATCACCTTCAAAGTGATGCTTTGGTTTTTAGTAATTTCGTTTAATTGTTCGCATAGCTTTTTTAATTGTTCTTCATCCTGCTGATTGTTTGCCATGCTTTCCTCGGTTATTTTGATTCAAACTTGCGTAACTTTTGCGCCATCGTACCATTCACGCAAAGCGGCTCGAAGATGCCCTGCAAAATCTCCAGGGTCACCGCCGGGATTACCGCTTTCTAAAAGCACAGTCACCGAATCTGTGAGCCCTCTTGCTCCGGCTCCAGGTTCACCAGGAGCAGCCACCTCATAATAATATCGTGTTTGGTTGGTAGGATTAAACCCGACGATAGTTTCCACCTGTTGTGCGGTTATATTGGGATCAAACCCGCACCATTCGCTAAGCGATTCGCTCAGGAAAGTTTCAAACTCACCGGGCTCCCCTCCAGGATCGTCACTTTCAACAATCACGCAAACACGGTCCCGATACTCCTCTATGCCAAATTCTTCATCTTCCGCCTGATGAATGTTGAACAGGTAAATCATTGTATCAATGCCCCTCGCTTATTTTGATTCAACCATTTGACCGCCTGCGGTTTCGATAGCAGCCCTAGCCGCATCGACCAACCGGACGGGTATTTGCATCCATTGTTCGCATTCCCCCCAATTATCAGGGGCACCAGGATCACAGCCAAGCACTCCATATACCGCTTTTGTGGTTGCATCACCGCCTATCCATCGAACTTCTACGCTTCGTTCTCTGCTACATTTCAGGCTCATAACGCTTTATTCCTCGATTATTTCGATTCCCACGCTGCAATTCTTGCAGGGTGATAACTCGCCGTAGACAGTTGCAGCAAATCCCATTTTTAACTTCCCGATGGTCACAAGGAGAACCAAACCGCTTTTTGCCGATCTTCAAGGCAAGCTCATATTCTTGTTTTTCTTCTGGAGTCATATTTTTTTTGCCCCGTTATTTTACCCCAAAGGGTAATTCAAGTTGCCGCCACTCCGGCTTTGCTCCCTGGCGTTTTTCACCATCGAGCGTCAATACAAAAAATCGCTGGCGCTCCTGGGCGGTGAGATACAAGCGTTCATCGCCAGGGCTAAAAAGTCGCATTTCAGGGGAAATTTCAGTGGCCATTAATGCACCGGGCAAGGTTCTCGTCGGCCTCGACCTTGCGCCGGACGGCCTGTTTCACTGCCAGTAATTCTGATTCAAGCTCGCTGACCCTGCGCCTCAGTTCGTCGCGCTCCTTCTCGACCGGCTCAAATCGCTCCAGGACATGGAACAACGCTTTCTGTTTGGTGGCGATGCCGAGTTTTTTGCAAATGCGTTTCAAGAATTTGCTCGTGATTCTCTTCGGGGCGGCAGGTAAAAGCCATTTGTTCATCTCCTTTCATCAGGTATCAAAACGTGCTCCGGATCGATCCCCCGGGTTTGTTTTTTGATACCGATTTTGCTTTCTGCAGCGAGGACCTGGCCGCATGTGATACCAGCAGGAATCCAGCGCCGCGCCGATCCGGGCCGAGCTGGTTAACCAGGGCGGGAAATTTGGTATCTCCCGCCCTGCAAAACACATCGCTATTTTGATCCAAACCCTTTACCCCCACATTTGGGGCAGGGTTTCCGGTCATAATTTGTGTCATCATCCGGATCGACATAAACCGAGCCTGAGCCATGGCAAGTGAAGCAATCCGGCAACCCTCTGTTGGTCACATGGAGGCGTTGCCATTGTTGCCATAGGTCGCGGAAAACCTCATCGCCATTTTCCACGAAATTTTGTGGCTCTTCTCGGAGTTCAACCCGGCCCCGGATTACCGCGAGAGCGGCTTGATAGTGCCCACTATCAAGGCGACATAGGTCAACAATGTCCAACTGAAAATCATTGCCGTTGTAAGCACTCAGAAGCACCTGGGCGGCAACTCGACTGCCGCCGGTGTCGCCCTGGGCAAGTGGCACCAGTTTTATAATTGCGGCCGCGTAATCTTGTTTTGTCATGATCTTACCTCTTTGGTTTCAATGTGCTTGTTGGGAAGACCGGCCAGGGCGTCCCAATCTTTTTGTGTTGGATTGTTGCCGATCTGCGAAACACGGCGGGGCGATATGCCCCACCGTGCCGCCAGTTCCTGGGCTGTCCATCCTTTTGCTCGTAGGGCTTTGACATACCCGGTCATTTAAAATTCCTGTATTTGCGGAGTGTGCAACTTTCCATCCCAAGCTATGCGGTTAAACTCTCGCCGCTCGCTGATATTGAAAGTTAAGTCTTTTTCGAGCCGCGAAACCTCAAGCGCCCTTTCATTTCTGGTCTTTAACATTGCTATCCGGCAGTATTCTTTTTGTGCTCTCATGTATTGAAACCTCGCTTCAGTTCTGGATTCTAGGCTCCGCACTCTTCTTCCCATGCCCGATCACAATCTTCTTTAGAACCATACTCCAGATAAGTGATAAATCTTTTTTCCCCGTCCGCACATCGTCTATCTAGGCGGATAATTGTTTCGTCAAGCCGTCGGTACTCGTTCACGTATCTGGGATAGTAAATTTCTTTCATTTCTTTTGCCTCCCTGATTATTGTATCAACCATGAGAAAACCTCGTTCTTGGCCGCTAGACGGTGCACGCACATTCTCATGTCCTTAATCATGCCGTCGCTGTACCCTTCTTCCTTCATTAGAGACAGCCTGTCTTGCGCCTTTTCCAATCGATTGCTTACCTCTTCGTATTCCTTAAAAATTTCGTCTGTTGTTCTCACGAGTGTTAATTCTGCGTTCATGGCTACCTCCGTTATGATCAAAGCGTTATCTTATGAAAAGAGAATAGCAAAATATTTCTATTTTATCAAGAGAAATAGAAATATATTTCTATTTTTTTATCTTCAATCAAGTGAGTGATATTGCGTATTCCGGTTGAATCCGGCCACCATTCCGGCGGGAAAAAGGCCACCGTTCCGATGGGAAAAAGGCCAGCATTCCGATTCGATTGCGGCCACCATTCCGGTGAAAAAGGCCAGTGTACAATGAGAGAATAGTCGCGGGGTAACCTTCAACCGGTATCCTGTCTTCCTTGATTCAATACAAGGAGGGCTTGATGCCAAGAGAACGAGTTACCATGCGAAAAACACGAGAAATACTTCGCCTTGTCTGGTCCTGCAACCAGAGCCAGCGTGATACAGCCAGAACCTGCGGTGTCGGCAAAAGCACCGTGAACGCGACAATCCACCGCGCAACTGCTGCCGGCCTTTCCTGGCCATTACCTTATGATCTTGATGACGAAGCCCTTGAACAACGTCTCTATCCCTCTGTAGTCCATTCATCTTCCCGCAAACTATCCCAGCCCGACTGGCAAGCTTTGCATGATGAACTTGCCACCAAAGAAAAGCTGAGCCTTATGCTGTTGTGGCAGGAGTACAAGGAGGGTGCCCCCACCGGCTACCAGTACAGCCAATTCTGTGAGATCTACCGCCAGTGGCGCAAGAAGCTTGATCTATCCATGCGGCAGGAACACCGTGCCGGCGAGAAGTTCTTCGTCGACTACAGCGGCCAGACTCTACCGATCGTGGACGCCTCAACCGGTGAGATTCGGCAAGCCCAGGTGTTCGTGGGCGTCATGGGCGGCAGCAACCAGACCTATGTCGAGGCCACCTGGACGCAGTCACTTTCGGATTGGACTGGATCCCATGCCCGGGCCTTTGCTTTTCTAGGCGCAGTACCCCGTTGTTTGGTTCCAGACAACTTGCGCTCCGCAGTGACCAAGACCTGCCGTTATGAACCCGACCTCAATCCCACCTATACAGAACTGGCCGATCATTACGGCACCGCTGTCGTTCCTGCCCGTGTCCGCCATCCCAAGGATAAAGCCAAGGTCGAAGGCGGCGTGC
>RRZT010798331.1_pt1 | contig 42046 bp, 32 predicted proteins | sample 2165551 | NCBI WGS metagenome assembly RRZT01 (sample SAMN10456910, study PRJNA506462) | wastewater metagenome | biome: wastewater; feature: sludge; material: wastewater sludge; isolation source: wastewater sludge with Escherichia coli K12::gfp cells carrying plasmid... | place: USA: Moscow, Idaho...
AAATATTTGTTTTAATAAATAACTTTTTGCAGTTTCATTCGTATATACTAATATAAACACAGAATAATGTCAGATAGAATAGAAGGAGAAGGTGGCGAAGACCTTAATTTAGGGTTTATACCAGACATAGGTTCAGATCTTGATTTTAGACCACAAGATGATATACAATTAGCAGGTGGTGATTTAAAGATGGAAGATGAGCCTCAAGAACCTAAAGAAAGTGCTAAAAAATTAGTGCTTGATTTATTGAAAGAGGAAGGGATTATAGATTATGATCCAGAAGAGTACGAAGATACTGATGATGCTTTTAAAAATATATTAAATAGTAATTTTGATAAAAAAGCTAATCAGCTATCTGATGAAAAGCTGGATGCTAAGTTAGAGAACTTACCGGAACAATTTAAACAAATCTTTGGTTATCATAAAGATGGAATAGATGTATCAGAGTTAATGGGTTCTCAAGAAAGACTAGCTAATTATCTAAATATTCAAAAACAAGATTATTCAGATAATAAAGAACTTCAAAAAGATATTGTACTAACCTGGCTTAATGAGCAAGGATATGATGATAAGGAAGCTGAGGATCAATTAAAAAAATATAGTGCTGTAGGTGATGACTTTTTAAAAGAACAAGCTGATTTAGCGATTAAAAAACTAGTGGTTAAAGAAAGTAAAGATTTTGCTTCTTTAAAAGAGCAGGCTGATGAAGCTAAACTTACAAAGGAAGAAAAAAAGAAAACCGAATATAAAAACTGGGAAAAATCCATTCTTGATATGAAAGAGATAGTTCCTGGTATTAAAATTTCTGATATAGATAAAAAGAAAATATTAGACATTTTAACTAAACCTATAGCAACAGATAAAACTGGAAGACCTCAAACAGCTTTAAATAAATTACAAGTAGATGATCCTACATTTCTTGCTAAAGTAGCTTACTTTGCAGTAATGAATAAATGGGATTTTTCTCAATTTAAAAAACAAGCTCAAACAGATGTTCTTGGTAAATTAAAAAGTACTATAGGGGAATCAACTGAATATAAAGGATCTAGCAAACAAGATGAGATCTTAAGTAAACTTAGACGTTTAAAAAAATAAATATAACACACAACAAATGCCAATTCAAGGAATTAACAAATTACAAGTTACTGGTCAGACAGGCTGGGCAGGACTTACTACAGATAACAATCTGTACGCCATTGGTCAAAGAGAGCCACAATTAGTATCTGATGTGGTTACTGAGATTTTTAATAGGCAGCAAAAATACAGCTTTGAATCTTTTTTAAATCAATTTCCGACAATGTATTATGATACTGACGCAGATATGCGTTGGTTTTTAAAAGGAGATGATAGAAAAGCTGTAACAATTACTGGTTTTACTGCTGGAGATAGCACTAGACCTGGTGTAGCAAAAAGTATTTTTCAATTAAAATTAGCTGAAAAATATTTTGTAAAATCAGATTTCTTAACTTTTGACGATAAGGAATTTGGAGTACTTATTGTAGGTGAAGGATTTGCAGATGGTACAGATTGGGTATATGAGGTTCAACACATGAATGGTTCAGATGCCTTTTTTATTCCTCCTGCACTTTTAGCTTCAGGAAGAAAAGTATCTAAGCAAAATAACGCTGATACTAATACATTAGGTAAAGATTATGGTGAAACTCAATTTGGTTCTCATTTTGAAATGAGAAATGCTTTTTCTACCATGAGTAAAAAATACGTTGTTCCAGGAAATATTGCTGGAAAGAACGGAAATCTTTTAATTGGTATTCCTGATGGAAACGGAGGAGTAATCAAAATGTGGTCAAGATGGCAAGATTTAGTATTCCAAAAGCAATGGATGGAAGAAAAATCTAAGCGTATGATGTTTGATAAAATGAATGCTAATGCTGATGGAACATACAGCATGAAAGCTTCATCAGGATTTGTAATAAAACAAGGTTCTGGTTTACGTGAACAAATATCACCATCTTATAAATTTTTCTATAATACTCTTACGTTAGATTACTTATGGGAAGTTTGTTTTAATCTTTCTTTAAATATTTTACCTGAAGATAAAAGAGAATTCTTAATCTTTACTGGTGAAAGAGGAATGGTTAAATTCCATAAATTAATGGAAACTATAGTAGCTGCTAATCAACCTCATGGTAATGATGCTAGATTGTCTGGTAGTGGTCAAAATTTAGCTTGGGGTGGACAATACAGAAAGTATTATGGTCCTCAAGGAGTTACTATTCACGTTATGAAAATGGCTGAATATGATGATCCTATAGATAACAGATTGGAGCATCCAGAAGGTGGTTTTGCTGAGTCTTACAGAATGACCATCATGAATATAGGTACTACAGGCGGTATGCCTAATGTGCAAAAATGTGCTGTTCGTGGAAGAGAGAATATCACATGGCATGTTGATGGAAGTACATCGCCTTATGGTCCTCAAGCAGGTGGACAAGGTTCATCTGGAGTAGATGGATATGAATGGTTTGCAAGAAGTACTCAAGGCGTTATTTTGAGAAACCCTTTAGCAGCCGCTGAATTAATACCTAATATAGTATATTAAAATAAATTAGATAGCTGATATGGCTGGAGAGAAGAAAGAAAATAAGGGAGTGGTAGTACAAGAAGCTACCACTCCCGAAATAGTGAAGGTAGAACCTAAAGTAGAAGCTGTTACTCCTAAGATAGAACGAGTACTTACAGAATTACAAAAAATAACAGGTAAGTACATGGTCAAAAGATATAAAAAAGTATATCTTGAACACATGTTCTCTAAAGAAGAAGATGCTAAAGTATTATTTAGTAAACCAGAAGATGTTTGGCAACCACCAATGGCTGGTGAAAAACTAGTACTTACTGGATTAAATAAAGCTCAACAAGAAGAATTTGAAAAAGAACTAAATTTATCACCTGGAACTTTAGCAGCATTTAATGTTGCTTATTGGCAAAGACATTTCTTGAAAATTAAAAGAGATGGTGGAACAAAACTTGACTGTGATAATAATATAATGGACAAACTTAATTATTGTCTTATATTAGCAGAAAGTAGAACAGGAATGCCTAAGTTTTCAATGAGTAGAATTGAGGCAGAACTAAATCCTTTTTGTGAGTTCATAGTTGAAAGTGCAGAAAAAGAAGCTGTACAAAAGAATAAAGCTCTTGAAGTAAAAAGAAAAGCTTTTAGAAAACTTGAAGAACTTAGTTTACAAGATCAAATGGATTTCTTAACCGTTTATGATCAAGGTAAGTATAAAGCAAGCGTAGATAATAAGCCGGATTTTATTTTAAGTCTTGTTGGAGATATTATAGAAAAGTCTCCAGCTAAATTCCTAGAAACCTTAGAAGATCCTCATTATAAAGAACAATTATTTTTGTTCAAGTGTATAAGAGAAAATGTAATTACTAAATCTGGAGCTAAGTATTTTACTAAATCTGGAGATTTACTAGGAAACACATTATTAGAAGCAGTTTTAAATTTAAAAGATCCAGAATACAATCATATTAAATTAGAACTGCTTTCAAAATTAGAAAAATAAAATGTTAATTTCAGAAATACACAATAGATTCAAAATTAAGTATGATAAGATTGACTCTAATAGTAATCCTGAATTAACTCCAGAGGCAATAGACAGTCTTCTTAATATTGCCCAAGACCAGTACATAGATAAGGTTTATAAAGAAGGTATAGAACTTACACAGGAATATCAAGATGCTCTCGCACCTATAACAAAAAGATATAGCACAGTAGGTTTTTTTACAGATTCTTTTTCTGAAACAAATGGTAAATATTTAAATCTTCCAGATGATTACAGAAGAGCTTTAATGGAACAGGTAAACATAAGTTATCCTGGATGTAACCAAATAAAATCAGGAAAAATCAAATCTGGTACTTCTTATTATGTTACCGGAAATTCAATAACTTATGCAGGAAATACAATTCAAAAGAATACTGTATTTTCAGGAAGCACTCAAACTACTTTTACAGGATCTGGTAAAGTATATGAAGCATTAAACAAGTGGATTAGAGTATCACCAAGAACTAGAGATAGGTTTCTTATAGATAAAGATAATCCTTTTAAAAAAACAAGTACAGATTCAGTTGTAAGATTACCATATAACAATATATCAGGATTACCAACGTATGAAATTATAATTCCAGATAATGTTGTATTAAATACTTACAAAATAGATTACCTGAGAGATCCTATACAAATGAGCTACAGTAGTACTTATGCTACTTCAACAACAGATGTACAATGTGAACTTTCAGAAGATGCTCAAATAGCAATTATTGATTTAGCTGTATTAGAAGCATTCAAAATTTTAAATCAGCAAATGCTGAAAACTAATTAAAAAACAAAGTAATGATACCAAGTGCAAAAAATAGTATAAATGTATTAATTGGCAAATCTGTTGCCAGAACAGCAAGTGTTCAAATCACAGATCCTTCTGGATCAGGTTATATAGCCGATGGAGAAGTATTAGTATTAAATCATCTTGATCAACCTTTAACTGCTGGTCAAACAGTTTCTGATAGTCCTTATATACGCATAGTTCAGCGTTCAGGATCTCAGTTAATATTTTCAGCAAGAATTGATGGTCAAAATGTAAAAGCTTATAGAGGTAAATCTGGTGTAGCTGGTGCTGAACAAATCTATGTATTAGGTTATAATGGTTCATCTGGAAGTATTGATCTAACAACCACAGCTAAAATTCTTAAGATTAGCTTTAAGCATGATCAAAGAATGTGGTCTGAGCAACCTATGAGAAGAGCTTATCCTTCTTCTAGTACTACTCAAGCTGGTGTAGCTACTGATATAGCAGGTTTAATGAATCAAGATTCACTAGCCGCTTTAATGCAAACAGGTGAAGCTTCTGCTTCATGGATTTCTGCTGAAATTCTATGTAATAATGCTGGTACAGCAATTACGGGAACAGGAACTATTACTGTTAGAAAAGGTTCTAAAACTATTACTGCTGGCACAGATATAGATGCGGTTATGGCAGTAGGAGATTATATTAGAATTAATAGTACAGCTACTACTGGTAGTATGTACAAAATTGTATCTATGGATACTACAGCTCAAACAGCTGTTTTAAACATGCCTTATCAAGGTGCAAGCGCGACAGTTGCAGAAGCTTCTAATGAATATGTAACAGCTGCTAATATGGCTACCGCTGCTTGTGGAATTAAAATGACTGGTTTACCATTAACTTCTGGTATTCCTCCTTACTCAATGTTTGAATATATGAAAGTTGGCTTCATTGTACATCCTGGTGATGGCTTTGGTAGCACTACTTTGACTAAAACTCAGGAGTCTTCTTTAGGTAATGGAACATTTGAACAAGTTCGTCAATTTACCTTCATGGGCATTAAATATGAAGGAGCACAAGATCATAAAGTGCAACCTCTTCCAGCAGCCTTGAACAGAGGTGATGCTGTATCAGGAACATTGTATGACACATTGTATATTTCTTATGCTGATGCTTCTGATGTTTCAGTAATCTCTGGAACTAAACCTTCTGATCAAGAATTATATATTTTCTTAGCTGATGGTGCTTCTCAACAAGGCACTTTAAGAGGTCAATTAAATCCTTGGATGGCTAGCACACCTAAAGGATTGGCTAACGTAGGTGCTCTTTAATTAACAATTTAAACTAATAAACATGGCAATAAATAATGAAATGTCTTCAGTTAGAGCAGTTACAGGAACTCTAACACTTGCAAGTACAACAACTGTAAACTCAACTGTACGTATTCCTGCTGGAGCAGTAGTAGTAGGTATCATAATGAGAAATAATGAGTTGCTTGTAGGAGCAGGTAATGTAACTGTAGTAGTAGATACGGTGGCTCAAATGACTGCCGCTGCTGCTACTCTAACATCTGGTAATGTATCTAGATTTACTCCTAATGCTGCTGTTGTAACTACTTCAAGTAACAACGGTGGATTAGTAGGTGTAACAACAAGTACAAATACTGTAGGTTCAGTAGATGTAACTGTTCAATATATTATCCCTTAAATTAACCGTAATTAGCCTTACGAAGGGAGGAGAATTGACTCCTCCCTTTTTTTATCTCAATAATTAAACTAATGGCTTTAACAAACACAACAACTCAAGTAGAATTCTCTGTTTGTCAAAAGCAGGGTTGTTCAACTATAGAAATAACTGATTTGACAGAAGCTTATGATGCTTTATTAAATCCAGATGGTTACGGAGATGCTGTAAATCTTATTTCAGATATAACAGGTTCTTTTCTAGATATTATTTTTCCTGATGAATCCGAATATACAGTAGATATAAATAGTATTTATTCTATAAATTCTTTTCCTAACTTATTAAATATTCCTGTTTTACTAACTTATGCTGATTTAGGTCTTTCTGATAATCCTGAAGATGGTGTTTACATCTTTACTTACAGAGTCACTGGAACAGCTACCACTCCCGATGCTGCTGAAGTATCAGCAGAAAGTTCACAACAAAAATATATATTGTTTACTTGTAAAACACAATGTGCTATTGACAACATGTTTTCACAAGTTAATCCTGAAGAATGTGGTTGCTCAGAAAATAGTATGCTTCAGGCTGCAATTAAAGCTCAAGGATGGCTTAACGCTGCCTGTGAAGCAATGGCATGTGGAAAATCTAATTTAGCTTCTAAACTGCTTAAAAAAGCCCAATTTGAAGCTTCTAAAAACAAATGTAAGTCATGCTAAAGAAAAACTTATGTATAGATTGTGAAAGTAGTAATCCTACACTTCCTATTGGACCAGCCGGACAAAACGGAACTAATGGAACCAATGGAACCAATGGAGCTACAGGAGCACAAGGAGTATCTACAGCATTTACTGTTACAGACTTAGATCCTGGAGAAGGAGGATGTGATTGTGGTGGTTATCAAATAGAAATGGGATTAGATACTAATAATGATGGAGTACCTGATTCAGGAATAGAAACATTAGTTCTTTGTACAGGATGTGCAGGAGAAGATTATACTTTTCCTTTTAGTCCTATCATGATGGTTTATGATGATCCTACAGATGCAACTAAGTTTGATCAAACAGGCGGTGATAAAGGTTTAGGATTAGGTACTTACACAGGATGGGCTCTTTGTAATGGAAACAATGGTACTATAGATTTAAGAGGTAAATTCCCAGTAGGATACTCAGATACCGATGGTGATTATGATCTTGGAGATACAGGAGGAAGCAAAACAGTTACTTTAACTAAAGCTCAGTTACCTAAGCATCAACATGTTCTTGGAAATAGTACTGATAATTCTTCACAAACTACAGGTAATCATACACATACTTATACTAATCAACCTAATCAGGCAGATGTAGGTTCAGGAGGAAGTTCTGCAACAAGAAATAATGTAGATACTTCACAAACAACAGGAGGAACAGGAGCACATGTACACACAGGTAATACTGGTGATGGTACTACAGATGGGTTATCTGGAAGTGCTCATGAAAACAGACCTCCATTCTTTACATTATTATTCATTCAAAAAATATAAACAACACTTAGATGTGTATAAATTGTAATACAACAGAAATGGCAACAATATTTGGAACACGTAAGTGTATAGATTGCCCTCCAGGAGCACCTGGTCCAATAGGACCTCAAGGTCCTAAAGGAGACAAAGGTGATAAAGGAGATGCAGGATCTCCTGGAGCTGCTGGTGCTCAGGGATTACCTGGAGCACAAGGGGTACAAGGAATACAAGGATCGCAGGGATTAACTGGTCCAAAAGGAGATAAAGGTGATCCTGGAGCTACAGGTGCTCAAGGTTCACAAGGACCCACTGGTAATCCAGGTGCTCCTGGAGCAACAGGTCCACAAGGACCAGCTGGAACTAATGGTACTAATGGAGATAAATATACTACTTCATCGGTAACTTCTTTATTAATTTCTGTAGCTAGCAAATCACTAACTGTAGGAACAGGATTAGCTTTAGCAATAGGACAAATAGTAGTATTAGCTAATAGTGCTTCTAATACTATGACTGGTACTATTACTGCTTATACTTCTGGAACAGGAGCATTAACTGTAAATGTAACTTCTGTTACAGGAGCTGGAACATTTGCTTCATGGAGTGTAGCTCTGCAAGGAGCCCCTGGACCAGCTGGTCCACAAGGAGCACAAGGAATACAAGGTCCTCCTGGACCGGCAGGTGCTACAGGTGCAACAGGACCACAAGGAGCTCAAGGAACACAAGGTCCAGCAGGTGCTACAGGATCACCAGGTGCTACTGGTCCTCAAGGCTTACAAGGCTTACAAGGTCCGGCAGGTGCTACTGGTCCTCAAGGCTTACAAGGACCTCCTGGACCATCAGGAAGTGCATCAGGTGTTTATTCACCAGATAATTATGGAGCTGTTCACTTGAATAGAACTTTCGCTTCTGCTGGAATATCACAAGCTACTATTAATGCTACTTATCCAGGGATTGGTGCTACAACATCTGATCAAATAGATTGGGCAGCTTGGCAATACTGTGTATCTCAGTGTCCAGACAATGGTATAATCATAGCTGGTGGAAATTATTACCTTAACAAAGGTATTCAATTTTCAGATAGTAAAAAAGTACATGTTTACGGAGGTATATTAAATGCTGTTAATAATAATGTTTGGACATTTTTATATAGAACTGCACCTGGTACTAATGAAGTTCTTGCTAATCAGCAAAACTTAAATAGATTTACATTTAATAATATGGTTCTAAATGGAAGTAATTCTAGTGGAACTGTATTTCAAAAAGGTCATGAGATGCAGGGAAGTTATAATTCTGAATATAATAATATTCAATATAACAACCTTACAGATTGTGGTATTATGAACTTTGAGTTAAATACAAAGATTAGTTACTGTTTAGCTAATGGGTGTGTAAGAGGATGGTCCTGTGGTTATTTACCAGGACTTTTAGTATCTTTTTACCAAAGTAATAACTGTCATTTCTATGCTTGTCAATTCAGAGGTAATCCTTCACCAAATCCAAGTGAATATGCTTTTAAATTTAGAGGTGTATCAGGATGTGTGGTTGATAAATGTATTATTGAGGGTAAACAAGTAATTAATGGTGTAGATTTTGATGATGAAAATGTAAGTACTGTATTTGAGTTTAGAGTTACAGCTATGCACTTTGAATGCGAACAAGGAGCTACTAATGCTGCTGTTAAAATAAGATCTAGACAAGGAATTATGATGATTGATGGTATGTTTGGACAATCTTCAGCCCTTATAGCTGATTGTTTTTCTTACACAGGTAATTCAAGGCTTATAGTTAAAAATGTGCCTTATTGGGTTCCTAATGCTTCTGGAAAGATGTTTAATAATCAGGATTTTAGTTATGTTTTTGAATACAACTATGGACAGTTATATTTAGCATCTAATATACCAGGTTTATTTTCTGGAACACCAGTTGTTCAAATAACTGGAACCGCTATAGGAAATAATGCTTTCAAACATATAGGATTACCATAATGGCTTATATTGAATTAAATACTACGCAAATAGAAACCAGATTAGTAAGATATAAATGTTGTCTTGCTAATTCTGGGTATTCTTTGTTTAAAAGTGAGCAGAATCAAACAGATAATAAAGGTTGTTTGACAAATAAGTTCCAATACCTTAATCAAGGAATTAATACTATAGAGAGATACTTAAAAAAAATTACTCCTTTACAGATTTATTTTGATTTCTCTGATTTAGAAGATGCGTCTTATCCGATAACCAGAACTTTTCAGTTTTATTTTAATGAAAGTAAATATATTGAAACTATTATCACGGCAAGTAGTTATTCTAACTTTCTAGATCAGGTGTTAAATTTATTTATTTCTTATCAAGACCAAACTGAATTACTTCCTGTTTTAATAAACGGTATTATTTATTTAAATTTAGGGTGTAAAATTTGTACATCATCGGAAATAATGTTAATTCAAGGAATTAATTCTTATTGGGATTTAACAGATGTTTTAGTTAATACTAGTGCTTATTCTTTTACAGTAGTTAGAAATGATGACTCAAGTACTATTGTAGATTATCCAATTCAATCTTATAGTTCATTAGGCGATCTTATAAATGCTGTAGTAAATTCCATTAATGCTGAAGGTAATTTCTTTGCATATTATTCAGGAAACTTAATATACTTACAATCTCTTACTGATCCAGGAATTAATGTAGAGTTAACATTAACTTTAACTAATCCTTTTCAAATACAAGTAGATCCTGTTTATGATCCAGCACCTATTACTTTCCCAATAGTAAGTACAACATTGGATTCGGGAAATGCTTCTGTGTACAATTCAGATGATGATACCTGGTGGTTTATTGGAAGTAACAATGCTGGTGGTGGGGAAGCAGTTATAGTAATTACAGATTCATCAGGAAATACTATTATAAGCACACCTGATTCAGATTATAATAATAGTTTTGTTTTTACCAGAGGTGTTTATGATCCAAATACTAAAAGAATATATGTAGCTCCACTAACCAGAATATCTTCAGGAATTACAGGAATAGCGGTTATAGACGCGGATCCTTTATCTGGAACTTATGGTGAATTTTTAGATTGTTGGGCGATAGATGGTGGAAATATTATCACTAGAAAATTATATATACATTCTGATGGTACTTTATGGTGTGCTGGTCAAATTGGTACTCAATATGTTATATCTGCATTAGACGATGCCGGAAATACATTATTCAGTACTTCAGTAGGATCTACAAGTGAATATGATTTTAACAATGATATTTGGGGAAGCTCAGGAGTACAAGTAGGACTAAACATGGTTTTTACTGCTAAAAATAGAATCATAAAAATAGATGGAAATTCAGCATCTGGAACTTATGGAGATGTTCTAGTGGATCTATTAATAGACGCAGATGCTAATACTGAAATAGGTAATATTGTAGATAATGAAAACTCATTAAATTTTATTGAATATGGATTAGATGCAACAGCTAAAATATATGAAGTTAACTATGCTCTAGATTCTTTTTTTGAAGTTATAGATATTCCAACTACTGGAACAGAAGCAGGTAGATTTTTAATATTTGTTAATGATTTACTTTTTGTTTCAGGTCAAAGTTTCTATGCTCTGTATGATAATAATTATAATTTGCTAACTTATTCTCATTTAGAAGATGTTGTAGCAGGAGATACACCTGCTATTATATATGGAGCTGCTGTTGCAAATGATGAAAAATTATTTTATAATTATTTTTTAACTTCTTATGTAGGAGTATTTGCAACAAGTACTACTGAATTTACTTATGATTTAGATATTGCAGACATAGATATTTCAGAATTTGAAGCAGAATCTGTATATCAGGAAAATGAATATTGCTCTTTAGAACAAGATGACTTACAAAATGTAATACAAACTTTAGATGGTTATTGTTGCGATAGCTGTCAAGATAATTTAAATTTAATTAAAGATATTGAATAACTCTAACAATGGATATGTTTAAAGCAGATTTACTAGTTATACTCTCATGGTTGGGACTTATTACTCATGAATTATTTCATAGCTTCTTACAAAACGGAGCTTTATTTATGAGCATAGTAGCTTCAACTTTTGCAGTTGTAGTACATATAAAAAATATAAGAAAAAAGAAAAAATAATGCCCAGTAGAAGAATTCAAGATTGTATTCCAGAATTACAAGAAGTTTGGAATAAAGCCTTAACAACTTGGCTCAGAATAAATAATACACATATTCCTATTTTAACTTGTACTTACAGACCACAAGCTGAACAAGATAGAATATATGCTTCTGGTAGAACTAAGCCTGGTAAAATATTAACTAAAGTTAGATTCAGCAAGCATACACAAAATCCGGCAAGAGCCTTTGATTTCACCTTCTTGATTAAGGGTACAAGTAAATATGATTGGAATAACATAGATAATTTTACTAAATTTTGGAATATTTGTAAAAGTATAAATCCAAATTTAAGATGGGGAGGATATTTTTCATTCAAAGATTTTGGACATATAGAAATATAATGAAATTTAAAATATTAGATTCTTTTAAATACAAAGGTAAATACTCAAGCCGCAAACTCACAGTTTTTGTAGCATTTGTATTACTTAACATGTTATTTTTAACAGAACTATATTTTAATAAAACAGTATCAGAAACTTTAGTAATAATTTATGGAGTAATAGTATTAATAGGATTAGGGTTTTTAACATCCGAAAATGTTGTAGATATACTTAGAAGAAATAATGACTACCCTTACTATGATCCTTACATTAGCAATACTAATATTAATGTTTCTAATAAAAGAAAAGACAAAGAAATAAATGAAGAAGATACTAGATTACCTATGGAATAAATACACGTTGTTTGTATTAATGCTAACATTTATAGCAATAAGCATTTTTTTTTATAACAAGTGGGTTCATTGTGAAAGATACTCTACAGATCCTAATATTGACTATCAAAGAAAAATTGAATTCTTAGATGATCAAATATTAACTTTAGAAGAACAGATAGATTCATTAGAAAATATACCTAAAACAAATGAGAAAGAGATTATTACAAAGTATAAAGATAAGTATAATATGGTTGTTCTTAATGATAGTACTATCAGCAACTTCTTACGCACAGAACTATCCAAAAAAAGTAATCTTAAATAATGATACTGTTTGGGTATTTACACCTGAACAAACATTAAGATTAGTAGAAATTACTTTAGAGAGAAATGCTTTTCAAGAACTCAATGACTCTCTAAAATTAGATTTATCAAGATGTGAGTTTACATCTGGTAAAAAATCCGAAGAAATCAATCTTTTAAATCAGAAAAATACTATTTTCATTGATTTCATGGATGCTCAAAGAAGAGATACTCAACGAATATCTAAAGAGCTAAACAAAAACAGAAGGAATTTTAAGATTTACAGAAACCTAACATTGGTTTTTTCAGGAGCTGTCCTTACAGTTTTTCTTCTCCGATAAATAACTTTTTAATTTTTTCTTCGTATATAATAGTAAAACATATATGGAAGAATATAAAAATATCATCATTGATTTTTTTCAACAACATCAAGGATATTTAAAGAAAAACGCATTACAAGCTCAACAAGCCATTATTGCTAAAACTGGGATATTCGTACCTATTTCTGAAATAGAACCTGTAAAAAGCCTTATAAGAAGAAATAAAGATAATTTGAAAAGAGAGATTAATCAAATATCAGAAAAACCAAAAATTTTACTTTTTGATCTTGAAACGTCCCCTAACCTGGTATTCTCATGGAACATTGGTTATAACCTAAACATATCTCCTGAAAATATAGTTAAAGAAAGAGCAATTATTTGTGTATCTTATAAATGGCTTGGTTCAGGTAAAGTTAATACTATATCTTGGAACAATGGAGATGATTATAAACTTTGTCAAGAATTTGCAAAAATAATTAGTGAGGCAGATGCTGTTATAGGACATAATAGTGATAAATATGATAATAAATTTCTATTTCAAAGACTTATATTTCATGATATTAAAGTGAAAAATTCTTACAAAAGAATAGATACTTTAAAAATGGCTAGAAAATATTTTAGGTTTAATAGTAATAAACTTGATTATTTAGGACAGTATTTAGGATTAGGTAAAAAATTACACACTACTTATTCTCTTTGGACAGATATAGTGCTCTACAATAATAAAAAGGCTTTGCAAGATATGATAACTTATTGTGAACAAGATGTAAATCTACTTGAAAAAGTTTATAATAAATTAAAAGAGTATGACAAAAGAAAATAATGGATTCTGATAACACCACTAAACAAGAAAGAAAGGAATTTGCTAAACACATGTCTTTGAAAGAAATGAATAAATATTCTGAGTATTTCAAACTTAAAAGAGATTGTTTAGCTTGTGAACAAGAAATAAGAATTAAATATAATATAGAAGAAATACAAGAGGAGAAATTAAAACATACTTGTAAAAGTATTAAAGAATTATGATAGAATGAAAGACATTATAGTAGAAAAGAACCACTATCAACACAGAAATGTTGAAGAATCACATGAACATAAACGCCATCATAACTTTCATGTACAGTGTAGATACCCAGAATTCATAGTAATTACTATGGTTAGTAATCCTATGCTTTATGATTCTAGATATAAACACTACAGAAGATTTAAACAGCACATGCTTGAATCAGGAGCTAAACTGTTTACTGTTGAGCTCCAACAAAGACACAGAGAATTTCAAATAACTCAACGTAATGATCCTTATGATCTTCAATTAAGAACTGATGAAGTAATATGGTTAAAAGAAAATGCTTTAAATTTAGCTATCAATAGAATAGCTACTAGATTTCCAGAAATTAAATACTTCTGCTTTGTAGATGCTGATGTAGAATTCACATTTAAAGATTGGATAGAAAGAACTATAAATGCTTTACAGGTTTATGATGTTGTTCAACCTTTTCAAACTGCAATTAACTTAGGACCAAATGGAGAAGCACTAAGTATGTCCCATAGTTTTATGAGTTCTTACATATTAGGGAAACCCTGGAGAAGTGAGAAAGGCTATGGTAACTACTGGCATCCAGGATTTGCAATAGCCTTTAGAAAAAGAGCACTTAGTAATGTAGGATTACTTATTGATCAAGCTATATTAGGATCAGGTGATTTCCACATGTGTACAGCATTAATTGGTAAAGTAGATAAATCTTTACAATCTGAATATACACAAGATTACAAAAATGTAATGTATAATTGGCAAAGAAGAGCTGAAGAACATATTAAAAGAAATGTAGGTTATGTTCCTGGCAATATACTTCATGGATTTCACGGGACTATAAAATCCAGAGGTTATAATACTAGATATAAAATATTAATAGATGAAAAATTTGAACCTAATAAAGATCTTTCAAGAAGTTTAAATGGGCTTTATCAATTAGACACCAGAAGAACCTCTTTAAGAGATAAAATAAGAGCTTACTTTGCATCAAGAAATGAAGATTCAATAGATTTAGAATGCTTATAAAATATAAATAAAAATTAATTAAAAAACAAATAAAATGGGAAAACAAGCAGTAAACTTAGTAAAAAGTGCAACTAGAAAAAAGAAAAAATTACCTTCAAAATACCAAATAAATTCTAGAGTTAGTTTCATGGGTATGCAAGGAATGGTATCAGGAATTAGGTTCACGGAGAATGAAGTATTTTATGATATTAAAATAGATGCTGATAGAACATTATTTAGTGTTCCTAAAAGTTTATTAAAATAATGGAAATACCAAACAAATATTTAACTCAAGAAGAGTTTAAATTAATTAAAGATGTCAAGGATAAGGTTCCTCAAGTAGGAACCACATTCTTGTATAAAGATGAAATAATAACTATAATAAATGTTAACTAAAAAACACTTGGTATATGATTTATTAGGAATTCTTAATCATGGAAGACCTAATGATGATCTTTCCTTATCCAATTCTCAAGTAAGTTTTTGGATAGATAATACTAGAGCTGAACTTATTAGAAATTCCTTAAACAAAGGACAATCATTAAATCCTGATATAGTTCAGATAATTCCTTGTTTAGAAGTTCAAATAGTGGATGCTTCTGAATGTCCTTGTGAAGCTCAAGGATGTACTATATTAAGAACTAAACTTCAATTACCAAGTACTATTGAAACTAATCAGCAAAATATGATTACTCAAATAGGGTCTTCATTAATTCCTGGTAAACCATTTAGTATAATTCCATTTAGTAGAGCTGGATATGCAAATTATTCAAGATTTTCTAAAACTGGAACTAAAGTATTTGTTCATAACAGGTATGTATATTTGATTACAGATACCATGTATGATAAAATCACTGTATCAGGTGTATTTCAGTTTCCAGAGGATTTAAACGGGTACTCAGACTGTTCAGGAGCTTCTTGTTACACAGATGATTCTCCTTATCCAATGAGTAATCACATGATAGAAACAATGAAGAAAATGATTTTAGATACCAATATCAAGGTATTTATGACTACACAAGAAGATAAAGTAAATGATGCCAATTAATGTGGGAAAAGAATTTAAGTAGAGGTAAAGGAAAGTATAAAGCGGAATTAAGAGCTAAAGATATATATCCATTTTTCTGTCAAAGGTATCCAAAACTAGTAGAAACCATTGATCAGAAAAAACATAAGGAAATATTAAATGATTATATAGAGTTATCTAAAACTAATATCCTTAACGGTAGAATATTAGATACACCAATAGGTAAAATATTTATTCAAAAAATGAAAATGCCTGTAGGTTATTTACAATCTAAAGGAAAACTTAAATTAGACTTTCATACTAGTATGAAGTTGAAAAAAAAGGTATTTCATACTAATGACCATACCAGCAATTTCAGGATGCAAATAGTTTGGAAAAGACCTCATTTATTTAAAAAGAACTATTATTCATTCCTTCCTGTCCGAGGGTTTAAAAGAGCCTTACCAGCCTTAATCAAGAGTATTAAGAATAAGGACTATGTTATAAAATTTATAAGTAAATACCAAAGCTAATGTTTGTTTCAAAATATGTTTCCTCTCAGGAAATTATAAATAAAGTTTATAGAGATACTGGAACTCAAGTAGTTCTTAATCAAGATGATCTTATAGAATGGATATTTGAAGCCTTGCAGTTAATGGGAACCACGCTAACTTTAATTCCCAGACATACAGGACCTCTTGAAAATCCGGACTATGAATTTGAAAATTATAGAGTACAATTACCATGCGATTTTCATAAACTTGTTCAAGTTAGTGTTAATGGCTATCCCTGCACACCAGCAAGTAATTCATTTCATCATCTTCTTGATGCAGGTTGTTGTGGAACATCATTATCTGATTCAGTTTTAGATGCTTTTACAGATAATTTTGGAAATACTTTTACTTCTAGTATAGGTCCAGTAGTTGGATATTCAAGCTATAATCCGGTTATTACTTTTGACATAAATGAAAACTATATAACCTTTAATGCTAAGACAGGAAAATGTTGTTTAGCTTATTGGGCTATTCCGGTAGATAAAAATGGACTTCCTTTAGTTCCTGATGAAACAAAGGTAAAAGAGGCTATTACACGATACTTAATTATGAAACTAGACTTTATAGGGTGGAGAACTAATCAAGTACCTAAAGATGTTTATTTAGAGTCTAAACAACAATATGAATGGTATATAGGTTCTGCCAGCAATCATTTAAAAATGCCAGATATAGCTCAAATGGAAGGTCTTAAAAATATGATGATTAAACTCAAACCTAATCATCAAGAGTATTCTAATTTTTTCAAGAATCTAACTAAAAATCAAGGATATAGATAATGGAAGAAATTAAAAGCTTTCATCTTGGAATGAACCAAGATTTAGGTAAAGATAAAATTCAAAACGGATACTACTTTAGTATGCTCAATGGCACTATAGTAACTGAGGAGGGTCTTAATTCAGGCAATCCAACTTCTTTTGAAGGAAATAAACTATTTTTTACACTTCCTGGAACATCTGATGTTTGGGTATTAACAGGATATGATGCTGCTTTTGATCTAACTATTAATGGTTTAGTAGGCTCATTCTCTGGATCAGCATTTACAACCACACAAGCTTTTTTTGAAGAGGTGAAAACATTTATTGAAAATTCTGGAATATTCAGAAACTTAAAACCTAAGTGTGTTTACAATGATAATTTCTTTTATATTTATAGTGAACTTCCTATAATTTTAACTATAACTTCTAGTTCAGTAAATGTTACTGTTGTTAAACAAAGAGATTCTATAAGTTCTGTTAGTCCTATAGGATGGTGTACAATTAGAGAAGATATATATGTATTTACTACAAATACAGATAGTTTAATACCTAGTTCATTAGGACAAATATGGAAAATAACTTATGATAAACCTACTTTAATAAGTTCTGTTACTCTTATATATAATAACTTTTTAAACTTATCTAAAGCTTATCCTATCCTTAATCCAGGAATGATTGAAGGAAGATATGAAAGTCCTGGTATTCAAAAAATATATTTTACCGATAATTATAATAATCCTAGAGTAATTAATGCAGCAGATCCTAATGTATTTGCTTTAGATGTAAGCATATTAGATATTAATCCTATTGTTTCTCAAGGTTTTCCAAGATTAGAAAATATAGGAACAGGTAATTTAAAAGTAGGTGCTCATAATGTTGCATACAGACTTAAAAATACAAATGGTCAAGAAACAATAATTAGCACTTTAAGCACAAAAGTAGATCTTAATGTTAATGATCCATTAAATGATAATATAGTAGAGTACTATTCTGATGGAGCTAGTTCAGATTCTTCAGGAAAATCTCTTAGTTACTTAATTAATAATATTGATGAAGATTATGATAGAATAGAGATAATTCATATTTATAGAGCAAGTTTAAATTCATCTCCTGTGATTAAGGTAGTTCTTGATGAACCTGTTACAAGTTCTAGTATGAGCTTTACCATAACAGGTAATGAAAATAATACTTTAGAATTAACTCTTTTAGAATTGACTAAAAGAAGTACTATAATACAAAGATGTAAAACTTTACAAAGTAAAAAAAACTATCTTTTTTTAGGTAATATAAAAACTAAAAAATTAGATGTTAATTATGATGCTAGGGCTTTTAGATATAAAAATTCTGCTAACTGGGCTGATCCATCTATAGGAGAAACTTATGCTCACGGAACCAATCCAGATGAACAAGATGATGTTAATCCTGATCAATCACCATCTGAAAACGCTTACCTTTTTCAAAATGATGGACAAACATTGGGGGGAAGTGGTCCAAACATAAGTTATAAATTTACCACTAAAGAGTTTGCTACAGATAATAATTTTCAATCTGGCACTTCTGCCAAAACACCATATAGAGATATTCCTAAAAATCAATTTACTGGAAGTACTTTAGCTCCTTATCAAAACTATATAAATAAATCTTTTGGAGATTTTACTTCTCCTTTTTTAGAGCCTTTTAAAGGTTATTTAAGAGACGAAACCTATAGATTTGGAATAGTATTTTACGATCTTCAGGGTAATCCTGGATATGTTTATTGGATAGCAGATATAAGAATGCCTGCTATTTGGATGCCTAATTGGACTTCTGGTACTTACAGTGGTAAGACTGTGCAATTTGCCACTACTAGTTATAATTCAACAGCCAATTTTTTTAATGTTGTTTCTTTAGGATTAGAATTTATAGTAAATATACCCCAAGATATAAAATCACAAATATCTGGATTTAGTATAGTCAGATGTGAAAGAAAACAAGAAGATAAAACAATTCTTGGACAAGGTACTTTTGACGCAAGTGTTTATACAAATTCACAAGTATATACTCTTTTCGATAGAGGTTATAATGTAGATCCAGGAACTCTTATTATAGGTAATGATTTGCATGATAAAGTAGGAACAATAAATTCACCAGAATTTATGTTTAATTCATTTCCTGGTTATTCATCCGGTGATTACATGGAAATAGTATCAAGGCTAGATACTGATTGGGAATCTGAAGTTCAAGATACTTCTGGCTCCGCTCTCGGCTCAAATAAAAAAGTAGCTAAAAATTATACCCATTTATCTACTTGCAATCCAATCACTGATCCAGGTTCTCAAAATCCTTACTCATTGATTGATGCTTTAAGTTTAGAAAAGTTTGATAATGATACTATGAATCCTATAACATGGAATTCATTTACTATTCAAAACAATTCTTTTAGTAATTCATCAGAAGGTAGTAAAACATTATTAATTTATTCTAATGAACTTAATGATTTTTCTAATATTTCCGGTTCTTATAAAGATTACTATCAAACAGATGGTATGTATGGAACTAAAGATTTATATTTGTGTAATTACAAAAGAACTAATGTTTCACAATATGGAGGAACTACAATAGCTCAAAGATCTAACTCAGAATACATAAATTGTTCAGAAATATATCCCGTAGAAGAAATATCAAGTAATCAAGTTGTTTTTCAAGTATTTCAAGGAGATTCTTATGTTTGTATATTTGATAATGTTAAACACTTTCCTTACTGGTCAACAGGTGGAGATCCTACTAAATGTATTTGGGTGAGATTATTTCCTGTAGAAACCGGAATTAATATTAACATAAGAGGTGTATATGATTCTAATGGACAAAAACTAGTTCCTAATAAAGAAGGTTTTCCTGACAATAATTCAGGAATAGATAACAACGAAATCTTTACTATAAACTCTAGTAATTTTTGTGAAAATAATTTACAAAAATTTTATTCTAAAAGTCCAGAATTTACTGAAAATACAGAATTTGACACAAGGATTTATAGATCTGAACAAAAAATAGATGGAGAATTAACTGATTCTTGGACATCTTTTTTAGCTAATAATTTCATAGATCTTGAAAAGAAGCATGGACCTTTAAATACTTTAATACACCTGAACAATGAACTTTTATTTCTTCAAGATAAAGCTTTTGGAACAGCTAGTGTAGATGAAAAATCTGTTATTCAGGATGCTTCAGGAACTTCTCTTGTTTTAGGTACAGGTGGAATATTAGATAGATTTGATTATAAATCCTCTGAAATAGGCAGCAAACACACATCTGGAATCGGCAAAGGAATTAATAGTATAATATTTTACGACCAAAATAATAGACAGTTTTATCTTTATAATGGACAATTAAAACCTCTTCTAGGTCTAACATCATTCTTTAATAAAACTATCAACAGTTTTATACTCAACAATGATGATCCAATTCTTGATAAAGGTTTTTCTTGCACCTATGATTCTAAATATAAGAACATCTATGTTTCTTTCAGAATCAAAACTCAAGAAGCAGATCCTGATGCTGAATCAGCAGCTATTATTAAAAGAGTGACATTCTCATGGAACCCTTCGTTAGATAATTTTCACTCTTTTCATTCGTTTGTTCCTAAATTATATATTAATACTAATGATTATGTAATATCTTTTGATCCAGATAATGAGAACATAGCTTATATACATAATCAAGATAATTATTGTAATTACTATGGTACTCAATATCCTTTTGAAATAGAATTTATAAGTAATGAAAATCCTACAGAAGAAAAGATATTTGATAATTTAGAACTTAACACAGAATGTTTAATACCTGTTCAAGATGAAAATCAAGTAATGTACACAACAGATCAAAAGAAAACATTTGATTATTTTAGAGTTAATAATGATTATCAAAATACTAATAATGTTCCTCTAATACTTAATAAAACACTTAAAAGATTTAAAAGGGTTTGGAACATAGCTATTGGTGGAAACAGAGTTAAAGATGAAACTAAGAGTATATATTTAGGATCTAATTTATACGCTTATCCATCCAGAAAACCTATACCTGATAGAATTAAAAGCAATGAAGCTCATATTAAACTTATTTCTAATATGGCTCAGAAATTCAAACTAACACTTAAATCACTTAAAGTTAAATACAGAATAAACAGCAACTAATGAAAAAAAATAAATTAATTAAAAAATATAAATCCGGTGGTTTCTTAAAAGGTTTAGGAAACGCTTTTCAAAATACAGGAGTACTTCTTGCAGATAACGCTTTAAGTACTTTTGGAGCTACTGATGTATTAGATAATGCTTACACAAATGATAAAATGGGTAAAGGTTTTACTAAAGTTTCTAAAGTAACTAATCAAATACAAAAAGCAGCTGGTCAAATAGGAGCTACGGCTATTGGAGGACCTATGGCTGGAGCAGCTATGGGACAACTACAAAATACTGTAGGAGGTCTTACAGCAGATCCTAATAAAGAAATAACTGATTTGGATGTTATTGGAAATACATTAGGAAACATAGGTGGAATGTATGGTTCTCAAGGAATTCCTACTATGAAGAATGGTGGAAGAATTAGTAATAAGCATTTAATTAATGTAGAAAATAAAGAATTACTAACAGATTCAGAAGGTAATATATTAAAAGAATATAAAAATAAACCCTTGCATCCAAAGAAAGGAATTAATTCTCTCGGAAATACTGTTGAAGATTCAGGAAACTATATAATTCCTCGTAAACTTGCAAATACATTTAAAGAAGGAGATAGGCTAAGAAGAAATAGTATTCTTATGAATCTAAATAGACAAGAGGATACATCTCTAATGATGAAGAAAGGTGGAAGAATACCTAAGTATTTTGGAAGTGGAACAATAGGTGATGAAAAACCTTACAATAGAGGAGCTCAACTTTTAAATTTATATTTTAAAGATAATAAAGCTTTTAATCAACTAGGTATGGATGCTGCTAATAATTTTGGGTTGCCGGATAATTCACAAATTCAACCTATAGCTTCTAAACCTGGTCTTTTGGATACTCCTCAAACTGATTTAAAGCCTGTTTTAGGCGCCATCGGAAGAACAGGTAATGTTCCAGCTATGGAATATAATAAGAAGCCTTTAATGGGTCCTAAAACAGCTAATACACTATCTGATATAGGAGGATTAGCTTTAAACAATTTAGGTCCATCCGCTTACTTATTATCTCAAGGAAAAAGATATGATAAAGTAGATTATGGTCAAGTTAAGCCAGAGTTTACAAACCCTAATGAAGAATTATTAGGAGCTCAAATGGAGAATTCTCAACTTAATCAAGATATTAAAAACTATTCTGGAGGTAATTCAGGAACTTATCTTGCTAATAGACAGGCTGGAAGTTCTAGAAATTTGCTTAATAGAAATAAGATCATAAGAGATTATGCTAATACTAATACTGGAATAGCTAATCAGTTCAAACAGTATAATAAGTCTATAGAAATGAAATCTATGGATGATACTGCAAGAAATAAAGGTCAAGCTCTAACAAATTATTTTTCAGCATTGTCAAATTTAGGAGCTAATACAGCTCAGGGAATTGGAGATATTAGAAAAAGAAAATCAGATGAAAAAAGACTAAATCTTTACGAAGATATATTCTCTAACTATGATTTTGATCCAGTTAATTATACTTTTACTAAAAAGAAAGACTAATGAGTGCTAATAGATACACAAATTACACACCACAAGAATATCATTCTTTATTTCAACCTGTTAACTTTCAAGAAATCCTACAATTAGGATTACTTAAAGAAAAACAGTATGAAGAAGGGCAAATAGCCAGTGAAGATTTTTTAACAGATCTTTATAAAAGAAAATCATTAGAAGCAGATGATCCTAAAAGAAGGGAAAAATTAAAGTTCTATGAGGATTTTTTAAATAAAACTTTAGATGAAAATAAAAGTGATTATTCTAAAATGATTCCTAAAGTACGTTCTTTAAAAAGACAATTTCTAAGAGATGAATCATTGAATGATATGCAAGCTAAATATGATGATTTAGAATTAAAGAAAAAAGAATTTAAAGATAATGTAAAAAACTATGAAGGAAATGAAAACATGGTTTATAATTTGAAAATTCAAAAAGCTTTAGAAAATTACAAAGGTCAGGAAGAAGTAGCTCCTGGAGTTTTTAATAAAATTAACTATGGATTATTACCTACATATCCTGATATTCAAAAAGAAATGAGTGATATGTATAAAGATTTTAATGCTACAGCTTTTGATTTAGGATTTAAAGATATGGGTAATGGATATTATAGATCTGCCACAGGTGAAAAAGTAGATGCTAGAACAGTAAAACAAGCTGTTCAAAGTTCTATTATGACTAATCCTAAATATTCTCCGTTTTTAAAAGATTTATCAGATTATTATGGAAAAGATGCTGCTAACAATTATGCAGCTGGAATAGTACAAGGTATAGTTAATAGAGAAGCTGGAAGTAAGTTAAATGTAGATTATAATAAGAATTGGGTACTTGAAAAAGAAATGGATAAACAGCCAGTTTTACCAGGACAAATTTCTCAAGGAATGTATGACGTTGTTTCAGAAAATCCAGTTTTAAAAGAAGCTCAAGGATTTTTTGGTAAAAACGGAGAGCTCCTAACTCAAAAATCTATAGAATCTGATTCTCCTTCAGGAGGATCTTATGATGTAGGCAATGAAAGTTTAAGTGGTGGTAAAATCAATAGAAATTCAGATTCTTTTGTAGAAAACAAAACTTATCTTGAGCAAAAATCAATTATAGATAATTATAGAAAAAATGCGCCTAATTCAACAAAAGGACTTTCTGATAAACAAGTTCTTGATTTACATATAGCTACTGCTAATTCTTCCGGAAACATAGCCTATAATTCTATAAGCTTACCTAATACAAATTCTGAAGCATTAACAAAATCTGTAATAAAGGATTTATCTGGTAAAAAAATTAAAATAACAGGGGATGAATCTGTTAGTACATTACCAGAAGTAGCTAAAAAATTGGGTTTATCTAAAGATAATTTAGCAGAACAAATAAAAAATTCTTATATTAATGGTATTAAACCTTTAAGTAAAAATAATCCTGGATCTTTTAAAGTTACTATTTATAATTCTCAAAGTGTTCCTGTAGAAATAACAATACCTGGAAGTACAGATCAACAATCATTTTTTAAAGAATATAATGATTTAATGACTTATGATATTCAAGGTCAATCAGGATCTGTAACTACTGATAATTACCATGCTGTAACAAGTATGGGTGAGCAAAATGTAAATGGTGTTTATCAACCTGTTTATGGTACTATTATTTATCCTTTAAGTACTGGTAAAACAACACTAAAAGAAATAAATGATAAATTTGGTTCAGTTGACATTGCTAAATCTAAAGGTTATGAATTTATCAAGCATGGTGATAGCTATAAACTTCTGTTAAATCCAGAAACACCAGATGAAGTAGGTAGAAAATTTGTAGGTGATTGGGAACAAATAGGTTTAAAACAATTTAGTAAGTAATGAGTATAGATAAATTATTACAAGAAAAACAAGGAAGTAATAAATTAACTTCTAATATAGATTCTATTTTACAAGAGAAATTAGATAATAATAATCTTCCTTTTAGTTCAAGAGGAGGAGCTGTATCTCCAATAAAATTAGATTCTCAGTATGATATAAGTCTAGGGGCTGATCATTCTTATGAAGACATTTTAGAAAACAGAGCACAATCACAATCTACTTTAGATAGATGGGGTAATGCACTACCTAGATTAGCATCTAAAACTCTTACTGAAATAGCTAAAATTCCTGGTTATGTTGGAGGACTAGCTGGATTTACTGCTTCTGGAGATTACACAGCTAAAAACTTTGCAAATTGGATAGATAATTCTTATGTTAATTATTGGTCTTCTTTAGATGAAAATACCACTAAGAAGATGTTTCCGATATATACCCCTAAAGCTGTTAAAGAAGGTAATTTAATGGATCATTTATTAAGTGCATCATTTTATACTGATGAAGGTGTAGATGGTTTAGGATTCTTATTAAGTGCTATAGCTTCAAGTGGTGCTGTTAAAGCTTTAGGTGTAGGTGCTAAAGTAGCCAAAGGTCTTGATATGGGTGTTAAAGCTGCCAAGAATATAGATTTAGCTAGTATGACTGCTATTAACACTATATATGAAGCAGCTAGTGAAGCTCATGGAATGATGGAGCCATTAAAAAGACAATTTGCCGAAAAGATTCAAAAAGGTGAAATTACTCAAGAACAAGCTGACTGGGCTATAGGTGAAGCTATGAGAGATAACTTTTTAGCTAATACAGCCCTTTTAATAGGTCCAAACTTATTAATGAACAAAAACATCTTCGGTGATTTTAACACCACTAAAAGTGCCTTATCTCAAGTTACAGATGCTGCTGGAAACATATTAAAAACCCCCACAAAGTTAACTACTAAAGAACTTGTTAAAGAAAGACTAGGTTCAGTAGGTAAAGGATTAATGTCTGAAGGATTTTTTGAAGAAGGTTTACAATTTAGTACTGAAAAATACTATGAAAAAAGAGCCTTAGGTGAAACTGATCAAGGACATTTAGAAGGAATAATCAGTGAATATTTAGATGGATTAGGTACTTCTGAAATGCAAAAATCAATCTTTTTAGGAGGATTATTTGGTGCTTTAGGAGGATTAACAGGAAGCATTAGGGAGAATAAGCAAAAGAATAAGCAATTAGCAGGATTAAGAAATTTATTAGAAAATAATCTAAGTTCTTATACAGATAGACTAACTGATATGTATAAGAAAAATGAAAAAGGAGAATTTGTATTAGATGCTAATGGTAAACCTGAGTATGATGAAGTTAAGCTTAAAAGTACTATTGAAAATATAATTAAAAGAGATAATCAAAGTGCTCTTAAAGATGCTTATGCTCTAGAAGGAAATGAAGAAATGTTTAATTTCATTAGAAATGATGAGTTTACAGGATTTGCATTACCCTACTTAATGAATGATGGTTTAGAACTACTGAATAAAACTATAGATAACAACATAGATGCTTTATTTAATGAAACTCAACAGGTAGGTGAAGGTTTAAAAACTAAAGCTCAATTAGCTCAAGAACTTAAAACTAAAGCTAGAAAGCTTAATGAAATATATGATAAAGCAGATTTATATGGTGCTCAACATACAGATATTAAAGCTCCTAAAGATAAGCAAACTCAATTAGCTAATTTTGCTAATGGAATTAAGTTAGCTATGATTGCCGAATACAGTAGGCAAGATTACTATAAAGAAAGAATACAAGCTTTAAGTGCTAAGAGTGCTCAGTTATCTTTAAGTACTAATGAATTAGATAAACAATTACTAGAAAATAATAATAAATTATTAGACCAATATAAAGAAGAACTTAAGAAATCTGAAAAGATTTATAAAGACTTATTTGATACTAAGAAGCAACAAAAATTATTTGATGAAAGTATAGTACCTCCTAAAACTAAAGAAACAAAAGCTCAAGAAGAAAAAGATTCTGTTAAAGATAGTACTACTAAAAAAGAAGAAGCTGTTCAGAATGAACCTACAATAGGTGAAGTATTAGGTGAGGAAAAGAAAGAAAAAAAAGATAATGAAGCTAATTTAGATTTTGAATATAGAGAAAGAATAAAACAAAAGGTAAATGACTTAAGTAAAGAATTAGAGAAACTTAATAAACAATTATCTCAAAAAAATAATAAAAATAGAACATTTCTTAAAAAACAAATAAAAGATGTTAAAAGCAAATTAGCTTCTTTAAATCCTATATTAGATACTATCAACAGAGCTTCTCAGGAACAAAAAGAATTCATTAATCAAGAAAAAAAATCTTTAAACATATCAGAAAATACTTATCAAACATTAGGTGAATTCATTAATTCTAGAGAAAGACAATTTTTTAAATCTCTAAAAATAAGAGACGTTGAAGAATTATATTCTTTATTAGAAGAAGCTAAAGATAATTTAAATTTAAGTAACAAAGCTTTTGCAAGAGCCAGATATGAAAATTTAAAAGCTGGGATACAATACTTAACCAGAGAAGATTTTGAAGAATTAACAGCTATTGTTAATAGAAATGAAAATAGAATAAAATTACTAGAAGAAGAAATAGTAAAAAGAGAATTAGAAAATTCTGAAAAAACAGTAATAGAATTATCTCAATTTTCTTATAGTACCAATTATGCTATTAAAGAACTAGAACTAGAAGAAGACTTAAAAAACGCTTTTGTTGAAATATCAGAAAATGGTTTGCAGTTTTCAATTAGAGGAAAAGAATATTTCAATTTATATTCAGATCCTTTAAATGCTATTAATAGAGATTCTGATGAAAATATAATATCTGTTACTCTAAACGATTATAAAGGAAATCCTAAGACATTCAAAGACGAACAAATAGTTGATCAAGTTTCTTTTGCTATTTTAAGTACTGAAGTATTAAAAGCTGAGGAATCTAATGTTGTTAAAGAAAAAGTTGTTGAAGAGATAATAGAAAAAACAAAAGAAGAAAAAGAAAAAACTTTATTTGTTTTGAACAAAGATCTTCAAGAAATTATTGAAACTATAAATTATATAATAAAACAAATTCAAAGAGAAAAAGCTCAATATAAAAGAGCTGGTTTTACCAAAGAAGAAATAAAATTTTATTTTGATAATTCCTCTTTAAATGAACAATTAGAAGAATTATTAGATATTAAAAAAACAATTATTGATTTAATAAATAAAGAAAAAGGAATTTTTAAATTAAACAGAAATGAAATTACTAGAACTAGTCAAGAAACTACCATTGAATCTTCAGAAACAACTTCTGAAGAAAACAATGAAGGAGAAAATACAAATATTGGAGAAACATCTAAAGAAGTAGTTTCTTTAGAAACACAGAATGAAATTTTAAAAGAAACAGAAGAGCAAATAGAAGAACCAACATTAACTCCTCAACAAGGAGATATGTTTGGATTTAATCAAGGATCTACAGTAATCCAAACAACAGAAGAACCACAAACAATAGGTGATCTTAATGAAGTTGTAGAAAAGGCTAAATCCGAAGGTAAACAAATTGATGAAAAAAAGTTAGAGCAAAAGAAAGAAGCTATTCAAGCTAAAGAATCTTTACAAAGAACTGATAGAGGATCTGAAATATTTGAAAAAGTATTTATGAATTCTCAAAGAACTTCTGATAAGGAATATGTAGAACAAAGACAACAAGTATTACAGACATCTTCTCCAGAAATTACTGTAATAATTTCTAAAAACCTTAATGGTGGAGAAATTATACAATGGAGTAATCCCCATTTAAACTTAAAAAGAGCACAATTTAATACTGAAGTTCTAATAAATGGTATATCTATAGGTAGTATTCCTAGTTATGACCAATATGTACTTAAAGATGGTACACCTGTAGATCCTAATGCTTTAACACAAGAGCAATTTGAATTATACTTTAAAGAACATAGAGATGCCAGTATAGAAAGTTTTAGAAAAGGTTATGCTAGAGCTAAAGCTTTTAATGAATACATGCTTAGTAAAACTAAAACCAGAGATTCATTTACATTATCTCCAGAAGATACTCAAGAGTTATTTAATCATGTTATTACTCCTGGTAATATAGGAATAGATGTTAGAGATTTAAGTACTATGACTGGTCTTTATAAGATAGATGGTAAAACATTAATTTTAAAAAGAAATTATGAAAAAGGAATTCTTGTAAACATAACTTCATTAGATAATAATATCCACAATGAAGATTCTGAGGTACTTCCTGAATATGCTCAAATGTTAGAAGCTATTGAAGGAATATCTAATGAGTTCATGAATCAATATTTAGCTGTTAAAGAAGATCCTTTTGGAGCAATTAAGATTGGTGATAAATCTTATACCGCTATTGGATTACTTCCTAGAAGTTATAATGAACAGGAAGCTCAGGAATTTATAGATAAAATAACTACTAAAAGAGAAGAATTAAAAGAAAATAAAGCCGAAGGTCCTCAGGAAATCAATGCTTTAGAAGATTACAACGATGCTCTTAATAACACCTTATTTATTTCTAATAATAGAAATACAGAAATAAGATTTTTAGTAAATACATCAGGTAATTATACTATCCAATACGCTGTTAAATTACCATCTGGAGAAAGAGTAAGGGGTAAATTTTATATAAACGATACTGTAGAATCGTTAGAAGAAATTGCTCAAAAGTTTAATGAGCAGTTAATGAAATCTAAAATAACCTTAATCAGACAAATAGGTGAAAGAGATTTTAGAATTAGTTTATCTGGTACATCCGAAGAAGCTGTGCCTAATTTAAAGAGCATAGTCCCTGATATACTTAGAGTTAATAAGACTCTTAAACTTCAATTTAAAGATACTACAGGCGTTCCAGTAACCCCTGTTGAGGTAGTTTCTCAACAAGAGTTTAAAACAGAAGAACCTGTTGTTGTTAAATCTGAGCCTAAGGAAGAACCTAGTATTGAAGAAAGAAAGAAAGACATAGGTAAAGGATTAGATGAATATCTAGATGAAGAGGGTATTGCTTATAAAAAGTCTAACATACCTGCTGAAAACCTGATAGATTTAGAAGAAGCCAGAGAAAACTTAAAAAGATTATTTGGTGATAGAATTCCTGTTAAAGATATTGAATTACTAGTTCAAAGACTTGATGAAACCGGATATACATTCGGTGCTGTAAAAGATAGTTGTATTTTCTTGTCTAAGGCTGCTGAGAAAGGTACAGAATACCATGAAGCCTTCCACATAGCTTTTAGAGCATTTACTTCTGATCAAACTATTCAAGCACTTCTTGACATAGAAGAACAAAATACTTCTAAAACTGCATTAGAGGCTTATATACAGAGATTAAAGAAAATACCTCAGTACAGGAACCTTAATGATAAAAACTTAAAGGAACTAGCCTTAGAAGAGAGAATAGCTGATAAATTTCAGGAATACCTGAAAGGTAAGCAACCAAAAGGATTTCTGAGAAATATTTTTGAAAAAATTAAGAATTTCATTAAAAACTTATTTAGTTCTGATGAAACCGAGAAATATTTTTATAAACTTGAAAGAGGCGGGTTTAGAAATTCACCATTTCTTCATAACAGATATTCTAATAACTTACACTCTGACATAGCATTTAAGAAATTACCTATTGAAATTAGAGACGGTGTTCTTAGAAATATTTCTGAAGAAAGATCTCAACAAATAGTTAATACAATAGCTTCTTTAGTACATCAAGAATATGTACAACTTGAACACACAAACTTAGATTTTAATACTACTATTAATTCTATTCTTGATAAAGAAGCTAAAGTATATGATCCTGATAATTATCCTAAGCTTTCTGAAACACAAAAGCAAAGGCTTATGGATAATTACAGTGTATTTCATAAAGATAATACTGCTGCTAGAAAGATTATCAAGGATCAGGTTCTTAAGAAATTAGAATCTTTTAATATTAAAGAAGATTATGATAATGAAGATGAATCTGGTATCACTAAAGACAGAAACTATGATCTTAATCAAGAACAAGTAGGTGGATTTGGATCATTAAGTGCAGAGGTAAGAAAAGATATATCTTTAACTACTTATGTAGATACAGACATATTTGGTATTCCTGTTACAGTAGCAGTTAATAGTAAGCAAGTGTATGATGGTATAAGTAAAGCTTTACAGAATACTCCTAATGAAGCAGATTTAATGAGAAAGTTCATTAAGTTCAGTACTACTAGTAAACAAAGTAAAGCTTATGTTGAAAAAGTAGTACTAGCTTTACAATTAAGTGTGTCTAAAAAAGGAAAAATAAGTTATAATAAAGATAAAGAAAATTACTATCAACAAATAGTTAAAGCTTTTAATTTATATTCTGTAGATCACTTGTTTATGGAATTAGATTTAAAGAAACAGGCTTTTCAAGTATCTAGTGCTAATAAACTGAATATAGATGATATGCAGTTTAACAAATGGAAACAAAATTTCTTTAATTACAATTATGATGCTAAAAAGATAAATAAAGCTTTAAATAAATTAGAAATTGATTTAGCTAATAAATCTGAAACTTTAACAGCCGCTACCTTAAACAAAAAGATAAAAACTTTTGATGAAGCATTTAAGATGCTAGGTATGCACTTAAGTAAAGGTTATATAGAATATATTATTGTACAATCTAAAGAAGATGAACATTTAACTGAAGAGCAAATAGAGTATAAAAACTTATATAAGCATACTGTTAATAACTCATCAGAATTTATATTAAGTACTATAAAAGCTGTTAATAAAATTGTTACATCAGGTAGTAATCCTTTTGAAAAAGATATGCTTCCTGTGTATGATGAAGAAACAGGTGTTCAGATAGGAACTAAAGAAAATAATGATTCTGGTGCTGTAGGCTCATTAAAGAGAATAGCTAAGGATAATTCTATTTTTGATGAGACTATTGGAGTAACTAACTTTATAAATGCTGAAGGTAAAAGTATATATGGTCTTCAACAAGGAACTTATAATTTAACTAATGCTATTATCTTAAGATCTGTCACTAAAGACACTAAGTTTGATTCTTCTTATGATTTACATAAGAAAGACAACTTTTTATTAAATAATCCTGATTTTCAAAGAATTCAGTCTCAATTAATAATGCAAAGAGCTGATGGTCTTAGACAAGGTAGTCTTAAGTTTATACAAGATGAAGAAGTTTTTAAGAATTTAGAAAAACAAAAGAAAGAAGGAGTAGCTTTTGGTTCTTTTTCAACCAGAGAATTGCTTCTGTATGCTTATGGATTATGGACTAAAAGAAGTAAACTTTATACTGCCGATGACAATTCTTCATTAGTTTCTCCTGTTATAATCAATATAATGGAAGCTGCTAATTCATTGGATCTAATTAATTTACCTATACATGATGTATATAATGAAAAAGGTTTAACAGACTTATTTCTTGATACAATGACTAATGAAGTCCAAAAGGAATTTAATAGAATTAAAGAAGTACAAAAGTTTAATCCTGATCCCGAACTTAATAGAAGTATTTATAAAGAAGCTGTACAAGGATTTAATACAGGAGATAAACAAAGAGGTCTTCAATTTTGGAACTTTAAAGATATTCTTCCTAAAAGACTGCAAGTATCATTAACTACAACTGATAATTTTGATAAATATAAAGAAGAAGTTAAAGAAGCTTTAAAAGAGTACTTTGAAAATACCGAACTTGAACAACATCTGCAATTACTTTCTGACGAAGGTATAGTGAATTATAATTCAAAAAATAAAACATTATCTAATGTATTGTTAGATAGAAGATTTACAGGTTCTTATAATAAGAAATCAGGATTAACTGATTTACACATGAGTAATGATCTTAGACAAAATATTGCTCAAATGTATTTCAGTAATTATTTGAATACCTTTGCTTATCAACAGTTAAATCAAGCAGACCCATCTATTACTTTAAAAGATTCTTTAGATTGGTTTAAAAGAGCTAAGGGTTTAAATGGTTCTGGTAGTACATTGTATTCTGAAAATTTTCCAATAAGTACTTTTAAAACACTGGCTGATTATAAAGATGGTAAATTAGTTAATCCAGGAAATGAAACAGAATTTGTATATGCTTATAAAGGAAGATTATTAAATGAAAATGAATCTGCCGACAAAGCTATTAAAGATGCTGGAGTAGATGTTGAAAAAATACCAGTTGATAGTTCAGATGCTCAGGTTTGGGGAAATATCAAATGGTTTAGAAATACTTTCAGAGCTTTAGGAAGACTACCTCAAAAGTTTGAATACTTATTTGATAAAATAGAAAATAATGAAGATTTAACATCTGATGAAATTAAGACCTTGAAGAAAAATAACTTGATGTTAAATTCTTTAAAAGTAGTTTATTTTGATGGTACTCATTATATCAAATGTTCAGTAACTTTGTTAAGTCCAGCGGAGGTTAAATACAGAGACTCAGATGGAAATTTACAAACACTACCTTCAGGAGATACTGTTAAATCCAGTATGTATTCTGAATTATATGAAAAAGGAATAGATTTATTAATACCTCCTAGTGCTTCTAAAATGTTCACTAAAGCTGGTATAGGTACTTTAGACAATAAGCATTTTAAATTACAACAAGAAAATCCTAGTAATAAAATCTTAATTAAGGATCCTACACAAATGCAGCATAACATAGGTGCTGAACAAGATCTTAGTACTAAAATTGAAGGATTTGGAGAACTTAATACTGTTCAAAAAGCCTTAGATTTTTTTAAGGATAACATGGCTCAAAGAACTAAAATAAGTATGATTCCTTATTTAAATTATATTTATAAAGTTCATAATGGAGAATATACAGAAGATTTAGCTGCTTTTCAAAAACAGGCTTTAAAAAGCCTAACCATGTCTGGAGCAAGTGAACAAATGTTAGATTTCTTTAAAGTTAATGAAGGAACTAATAAACCAGAATATAGTTTAAATTTAAGTACGGCTTTAAATGAATTTACTAAATTATACAATGCTCATTTTAGTAAAGCTTTATCTCATGTAATTCCTGGATATAAAGTTACTTTAGAATCTGATTATGGGCATTACATCTATGAAGATAGTAAAGGTAATATAGTTACAACAGCTGAATTTAAAGCTAACCCTGTTAAACATAAAGGGGTAACTGCTAGAAAATTACAGTATAATAAACCTTATTATGATAAACAAGGTAATTTTAAAGGATATTATACAGAAGTAGTTCTTCCTTACCATTTTATGGAACAATTTGATCTTAAAGTTGGTGAGCAAATTCCTGAAGAGATAGCTTTGATGTTTGGTGTAAGGATACCTACACAAGATAAACATAGTGCTCTTGCTTTAAGAATAGTAGATAGTACCCCTGTTTATAAAGGAAGTAATGCTATATTTCCTAAAGAAATTGTATTTTTAACAGGATCTGACTTTGATATAGATAGTTTTTACATTCACAGACCTGATCATTATGTTAAAGATGGAGTATTTAGATTGTTTGGTAATCCTATAGATTCTAAATATGAACAATATTTAAGATGGTGGAGTACACAACCTTTAGTTAAGAATTTAGTTAAAGAAAATTTACAAAAAGATCTGTATTTTAATTCTGCCAAAGAAGCTGCTAAAGATTTCAAAAAATATAAAATGGTTTTTGATCCTGAGTTTGATTCAAGCTTAGATATATTTGATGTGTTCAAAACAGCTAAAAGTTTTGCTTTAGAACAAGCTTTACAACAAGTAGGATTGCCAGGAACTGAACAAGAATTTAATACTTATAATAAAGGAGAGCTTAATTTAGGAACTATTAATAATAATATATTAACTGCTAAAATAGCTTTACAAACTAATGATGGTATTAGAGATATTACTAAAGTTCAAACAACATTAGAAAGAATAGAAGAAGTTGGTGATCAATTAGCTAAACTACTAGGATTTAATGAATTATCAGATTTAGATGTTAAATATCCTGTTCAAGGTTTGAATGCTATGGTTCAGGCTTTTTCTTCCAATAAAGCTGGACAAAAATCTATAGGTGCTGCTGTTAATAGTACAGCTATTTTTTCATTACTTAATACTTATAAAGTTAAGTTATCCGAAAAAGCTAAAATAGTTCCTGTAATAGATAATAAAACTTATGATAACTTTAGTAATACATTAACTACTGATGGTACTAGAATATTTGAATTGTTAGATAATTTAACATCAGCGATGACTGATAATCCTAAACATCAATTTGTTAGTAAACTTAACATGAGTATTAATGGGTTATCATTTACTTCTTATTTAACAGCTTTAGGAGTTCCTTTACAAGATTCTGTATTTATAATTAACACAGAATTTGTTAAAGATTACTTGCACAGAACTTCTAAAAAGAATGTTCAAACAGCTGAAGAACAAGGTGGTAGAGATGTTATATATGATAAGTTAATTAGTATTATTAAAAGTAAATTACATGATTTAAAATACGAAGGAGAATTACCTGCTGATTTTGAACTGAATACTAAAGATATAAAGAATAATATTAAAAACTTAAAAGGTGAAAAAACTGCGGAATACTATTTGACTGAATATAAAATATTAAACTTCTTTAAAAAGATTGAACAAGATAGTCAAGCTTTCTTTGCTATATCAGATTATTTAAAGCTTGTTAAAGGTATAGATGCTGATTTTGAAACAGGAGATAAAATAGAAGACAGCTTTGAAAAACTGATAGATGATGATTTTCCATTTGATTTAAATGGAGCTTTACAAGATAAATTTTATAACCAAAACAAGATTACTTTTGAAGAATATAGAAAAGCCAGCAAATCTTCATTTATCAATAGAACAGATTACTATCAAAGAATTAAAAATATAGTTATAAAGAATTTAAGTACTAAACTTAAAAATAAAAAAGAAGTTTATAAACAACTCAATAAGAACTTATTGGGATTTTTAAGTACTCAAGCCTTTTATAAAAGATTACTTGATAGAGGTATAGATTTAGGAAATAAAAATAAATTCTTGTTTCCTAAAATAGCTCAAGATCTGGATTATAAGGATATATATCAACAATATTTAGATATACCTAATTCTATTAAAGATGAAAATAAGTTCTTAAAAATTGTTAACATAGCTCCTAATTTTGAAAAAGGTATTATTGAAGTAAACTTTAATACCAGGATTAAAGATAATAAACTTCTTGAAGATTTAGTAATATCAGGATTTGATGATCTTATGAGAAATCCTAGTACAGAAGCTTTTGCTAAAGATTTATTTCACTACTTAGCTGCCAAAGATGCTTTATTATATAAAAATAAGAGCATCATATCAGTTTTACCAGCTTATATGTTCAAGAGTACTTCTAATAGCCTCAAAACTCTATTAGATCTTCTTAAACACGGGTATAATAAAGACTTGGAACCTAAGTACCAAGAAATATTTGGAAAGTCTCAAAAGACTTTATTTGAAGAATTCATGGAATTATACATGAGGGATGTTCAAAATAATGGAAACTTAGTTAAAATTAAACAATTAACCATTGTTCCAGCAGTTCAACTTGTGGAAAATAATATCCAAATAGACACTAGTTTAGGTTACATAAAGAAAGAAAGTACTTATACTATAACAGGTGAAGAAACAGAAGAAGAGTTAGATGATATTGCTAATGCTGATGAAAAGAATGCTTTGAATAGAAAGAGAAATACAGCAGCTTTAGAAGGAATGTTCTCTTATAAAACAGTACAGAATAAAAAAGGTAAAGACGTAAGACATTATATATTTCCTTATATACTTAATGTTAACAATAACTTATATAAGCTTACTGAAGTTAATGGTGAATTACCAGTAATAGGAGAAGATAATACTTACTCTGGTAAAAAAGCAGTATATGTACCTATTCAAAGTATAGAAACTCATTATGGATTATCTTTACAAGAGAATACTGATAATTCAAGACCTGAAACTAGGAAGATTAATAAGAAAGCTTATACAAGAGTTGAACAAAATTTTAGTGAATACTTACAAGCTGTTAATGCTTTTCCTACACAAGTTCCTGATAATGTAAAAGCAGAAATTAGTAAAAAACAAGAGAAGATAACTAGTACAGAAATAGATTTTCAAGAAGAGCAAACTACTGGATATAGAAATAGAACTATTAAAAATGCAAGTGCTGATGCTACTATTGCAATAGCCGTAGATTTTAATAGTGCTGGTGAAAAGTTGACTAAAAGTTCTGTATTACAACAAAATAAGAAATATATTCCTATAGATGCTAATAGTTTAGAGGTTACTAAAGAAAGAGTAAATAAGATAGTAGAAACTTTAAATTCTGTAAATGCTAAAACTTTAAATATTGCAGGTAATGGTATTTATACTATGAAAGGTAAATATACTCAGCAACAATTAGATGATTTTACTTATGATTTACTTAATCAAGTAGTAAACTCACCTAATCTTAAAACTAAAATAGAAAGTATTAGAAGTGGTGGACAAACAGGATTTGATGAAGCTGGAGCTAAAGCAGCTCAAAGATTAGGAATTCCTACTATTATTCTTGCTCCAAAAGGATGGGTATTCAGAAATATTGAAGGTAAAGATATATCTAATGAAGGACAGTTTAAAGCTAGATTTAAAGTAAGTAAATCTAAAACAACAAGTAATGAAAGAGCACAATTAGAAGCTTTTGGATTTACATTTGAAACAGCTGAAAGTACTCCTACTAATAAAGCTTTACAAGTAGAACAAAAAGATGAAGTTCAAGAACTTTGGGATGAATATAAAAGTAGAATACTTACTAAAAATCCAGAAGCTAATATAGAAGATATAAAACAAGCTGCTAATACAAAAGGAATACAGTGGTTGAGAGATTATTTAAAAAAATGTTATTAAAATGCGTTGTATAAATATTAAACATAAAGACTTTATTAAACTATTAGAAGATAGTAAATTACCTTCTTTAGTATTAGAAGTAAAAATTGCTAAATGGCAAGAAGAGAATAATTCAGATGAATTTCCTTCTTTAAGTGAATTATTTTCTGATAATCAAGTTAATTATCAATTTAAATCAGTAGATAAAATACTACAAAATTTTGATAAAATAAAACAATGGTATAAACAAGTACAAAATCCTCCTGTATTCTGGGAAAAATTACAAAAAGATTTAAGTATTCCCAAAGAACAAATAGCATTATTAAAAAATTCTGAAGGAAATACTATAGAAGAAAAATTAACTTCTTTATTAGCTAATTATAGTTATACTATTGAGATTAATACTGCTAAAAAGAGCTATTTAGGTAATGAATGGCAAATTGAACAAGTTGATGAAGGTTATGATGCGGTAAATAAATACACAAAAGAAAGAAAGTTTTTTATAGAAATAGATGATGCTTATACGTTTATAGGTGATAATAAAGTATTAAATAAACCTACTCAACATTATTCTAATCTAACAGTTCCAGGAGGTACAGCGTACACAGAAAATGAAATAGCTACTCCAGCTATTACTCCTTCTATTAAAGGTCATGCTCAGTTTGCTACAGATAAAGGTATTGGTTGGTTCCGTTCAGACGATAAACATCCTTTTACAGGATTTTTAGAAGATTTAATTGCGTCAGGAACAATTAAAAAAGTACCTTGTGGATAATGAAAACAGGAATATATAAAATAACAAACCCTAAAGGAAGAGTATATATTGGACAATCTAAAAATATAGATGAAAGAATAACTAGATATAAAAAATTACAATGTTGTAAACATCAATTATTTTTATATAGAAGTTTCTTAAAATATGGTGCAAACAATCATTCTTTTGAAATTATATTAAGAGGTGATTTTTCAAAAGCTCATCTCAATCAGTTAGAGAAGGAGTATATAAAAAAATTTAATTCTTTTAATGGTTGGAAAAATGGAGGATTAAATTTAACAACTGGTGGAGATTCTTATGAATTTCATCAAACTGTTAAAGATAAAATGTCTGAAACTAGAAAACGTAAAATAAAAGAAGGTCAACTAAATAGTAAACTTACTATTGAACAAGTGAAAGAAATAAAAGAACTACTTTTAAATAAAATAAAACAAGTTGACATTGCTAACAAATTTAATGTTAGTAAAAATTTAATAACTGAAATTAAAAAAGGTAGAGCTTGGTCAAATATTCAAATAAATTAAAATATGGCATGTTATTTATATAATGGTGTAAAATACACTGAAGCAGAGTTAGTAGATTTATTAAAATCTAAGCAACCAAAAACAAGAAGGATTTTGGAGTTGCAAAGTGATTTATTTCAGAAAGGTAGAGATAAAGAAGATTTAAGTGCTAATAACCCTTGGGATGATAGTGAACAAAAAAATCAATTTCTACAACTTTTAAATAAGAACAATAATTGGGTAACATTCTTTATTAAATCTATTATACAAGATACGGCAAAACAAACTATAACAGAAGTTCAAGAATCTGATGTTGAAGCTAAAGTTAAAGAATTAGAAAAAGAAGGTTTATTAGAAATAGATTGTAAAGGTTTTAAAGCTAAAGATGGTCTAAAAACTACATTTACAAAAGGTGGTAAATGGAAAGTTATTAAAGATTTAAAAGGTTATCCTACACATAAAGAAGGTGGAGTAGATTTAACTATAGGTAAAGAAGGTGTTAAAATTAAAAACGGTAATACTGAATTTACAGCTAAACATGGATTAGTAATCCCTAAAAATTGATATTATGTATAAAAATATAAACGTAGAAGCAGAACATAATGAATTAATTCTTGAAAACTCTCATGGTGATAAAGTAATTATACCAGCTAACAAAAGAAATTGGGTACAGCAGAAAATTAGAGAAGGTTGCCATGATTGTATTGACAGTTTAGTAGAAATATTACCTATTGCTTCAAATTATGCTGGAGATGGAACTGTTATCCCGAAAGGAAAATCTGTTAAGGTAAAACAATTAGATGGTTCTATAAAAGACTATACAACAGATTCTAAAGAATATGCTGATTTATATAATTCTGGACATATAGCATCTTATGATAAAAATACTGATACTTACATAGCTCCTCCCTTAAAAGAAATAACTGTAACAGCAGAAGCTCCACAATGGGTTAAAGATAAAAGAAAATATGAATCTCAATATTCTAAAGATTGGTATATAGATAATAATATGCCTAAATTTAGCAGGGCAATGGGGGTTTCTTCTGATAATATGCATCCAAATAGTGTTAAAGAATATGATAATTATATAAATAATAAAGTTGTAGAAGATATATTTAAAAGGAAACCTACATTCGATAATGATTATTCTAATGATAGATTAAAAACTTTACAAGGATTTAGTCAAAAAGAGTTAGAGTTAATTAAAAATTCAAATTATTCAAGTAAAATAGAACCTTCTATTTGGAGTAAATTTGAACAAGGTTTATTAAGTGTAGGTAATGTTGGTAGCCCTGTTCAATTTAAAAATGAAAATTTATCACAAGAAGAAGCTAAAGAAGAAAACACTCCTTTAAATATATTACAACCATTGAACATTCCTTCTAAAATAGTACAATCTACTTATAAAGATAATTATTCATTTAAAGATGCTTTAAAAGGTAAGCAAAACAATGCTGCTATAAGCGAAGATTTGGTTACTGACCCTTTAAATTTAGTAGGATTAGGTATTTGGAGTAAATTATCTAAAGCTAATAAATTTGCAAAAATAGATGATGCTTATACTGCTGTAAAAGGATTAAGTAAAGAAAAAGCTATTGCTAAGTTAACTCAGGAAGAAGCTGTTAAATATCGTGCAGAAAGAATGTTAAATCAAAAAAATAAATGGGTTGGTCAAGATAACGAGAAACTTTCTGAAAAATTTGAAAATGCTGTAGATAATCATAATCCTGCATCAGATTATGACCCTTTAAAATTAGGAAGAAATACTGGAAATAATACTGAAGTTAGTAAAAATGCTTTTATTTCAGAAAAAAATAAAGCAAGAGTAGCTGCACACGAAACTGGTCATTATTATAGAAATTCTGCTAATGAAGCAAATGAGTGGAATAGTTTTTTTGATTTATCAAAACTATCGAGAAAATCTTCTTCTTATTTAGAAGGTAATCCTATTAGAGCTAAAAAACCTAATACTGAAGGTATGGGGTTAGAGTTATCAAAAGGAGAAATTATTGCAAAAGGACATGGAGATGAATTAAGAGAAAGAGCTGCTCAAATTAAAGATTTTATAGCAGAAAAAAATAATATACCTTTAAATGAAAATTTCATTATTTCAGAAAAAGATTTCGATTATGCTTTAAAAAATTATGTAAAAGAAACGGGCTTAGATAATAATATGACAGAATTTATAACTTCTATAAAAGACAAAAAAGGATTATTAAAAATGATTAATAAAAGTGCATTAAGTATAGCTCCTGCTACTATCTATTTACAACAAAAAAATGAAAATAAACTTGGACAATAGATTTAATTGTTGTATATTTGTAATATGGAAATAAAAGGTAAATATAATTATTCAGGAATTTATTGTTTGAAAAATACAATAGATGATAAATGCTATGTAGGTTCTGCTCAAAAGTTAAATTATAGACTTTGGAATCATAAGTATAAATTGTTAAAGGGAAACCATGCTAATAACATTTTACAAAACTTTGTAAATAAATACGGTATAGATAAACTATATTTTGAAATTTTAGAAACTGTTGATGTTAATAAACTTTTGGAAAGAGAACAATATTATTTAGATACTTTAAAACCCGGATTTAATATTTTAAAAATAGCAGGAAGTAGCATAGGTATAAGTTTAACAGAAGAGCATAAAAGTAAGATTTCACATGGTAGAAAAGGTATTTTACATACGGAAGAAACTAAACAAAAAATATCTAAAAGTATGAAAGGTATTTCAAAAACTAAAGAACATTCTATCAAAGTAGGTTTAAAACATAAAGGTAAAATAATTTCTCAAGAACAAAGAGACAAAATATCTAAAGCTAATAAAGGTAGAATATCTACACCAAAAATTACTTGGGAAATAGTAAATCAAATTAGAGAATTAAACAATAAAGGATATAAAGATAAGCAAATAGCTGAAATGTTTAATATAACAAAAGCACAGGCTTGCAACATCCGTAATTTTAAATCGTGGAAATAATATGAATTGTATATATAAATATAAAGGGCAAAACTACACTAAAGATGAATTTTATTCTTTAGTAAAAAATACTATGGTGCAACCAAAAACTGTTCAAAAGTATGAAAAAATATTATTTCCTAC
>RRZT012689931.1_pt1 | contig 41894 bp, 37 predicted proteins | sample 2165551 | NCBI WGS metagenome assembly RRZT01 (sample SAMN10456910, study PRJNA506462) | wastewater metagenome | biome: wastewater; feature: sludge; material: wastewater sludge; isolation source: wastewater sludge with Escherichia coli K12::gfp cells carrying plasmid... | place: USA: Moscow, Idaho...
ATTTTGAAGCACAGAGCGCCACTGTTCGTCAGCTGCTTGACGTGTGGCATCTTAAGAAAGCGATAGGCGGCAAGGTCAACGGAGTTATTGTTGATGTCGATCTGCCTCTTATCGTAGATACAGAGGTAACCCCGGTATTCCCCGATGATGAAGAGGGATTGGCGTTGCTGCGCCATTCAACGGCGCACTTGATGGCTCATGCCGTTCTTAGGCTCTACCCAGAGGCAAAATTTGGCATCGGCCCGTCGATAAAAGACGGATTTTACTATGATATCAGATTCCCCAAACCAATTTCCGATGATGATCTGCCGAAGATAGAGGCGGAGATGAGAAAGGTCTCTCAGGAGAAAGTTCCTTTGGTTCGCGAAGAGCTGACCATGGACGCGGCGGTAAAATTTTTCTCTGACCGCGGCGAGGATCTCAAGGTAGAGATGATTGGAAATCTCGAAGGATCAATCCTTTCCATTTATAAAGAGGGTGACTTTGTTGATTTCTGCCGCGGGCCGCACGTTCCTCATACCGGCTGCTGCAAATTCTTTAAACTTCTCTCCCTTGCCGGAGCCTACTGGCACGGTGACGAAAAGAATGAGATGCTTACGCGTATCTACGGCACTGCCTTTGGTTCGGAAGACGAACTTAAGGAGTATCTGCGCCGTTTGGAAGAGGCGACGGCGCGTGACCATCGCAAGCTCGGCAAGGAGCTGGATCTCTTCAGTATCCATTCTGAAGGTCCGGGATTCCCCTTCTTCCACCCGAAGGGTATGGTTATCATGAATAATCTGATCTCTTTCTGGCGCAAAGAGCACACCAAACGCGGCTATGTGGAGATAAAGACCCCGATGATTCTTGACCGTTCTCTTTGGCTCCAGTCGGGACATTGGGACCATTACAAAGAAAATATGTACTTTACCGAGATAGATGAAGCGCCGTTCGCAATCAAGCCGATGAACTGCCCCGGTGGTATTTTGGTGTACAAAAATGACATTCGCAGCTATCGCGAGCTTCCTTTGCGCATGGCGGAATTAGGTTTTGTCCACCGCCATGAGCGTTCAGGTGCTTTGCACGGATTGATGCGCGTTCGCGCCTTTACTCAGGACGATGCTCATATCTATTGCACGCCGGAACAGATTAAAAATGAAATAAAGGCGATTATGGAGCTTGACCGCTATGTCTATCAGGATGTTTTTGGCTTTAAATATCATGTTGAGCTCTCAACCCGTCCTGAAGATTCGATGGGGGATCCTGAGCTTTGGACGCTGGCAGAGCACCAGCTTCAGGAAGCTTTGGAAGAGACTGGAACTGTGTACAAGCTCAACCCCGGAGACGGTGCGTTTTATGGTCCTAAGATAGACTTCCACCTTGAGGACTGCATCGGACGCACATGGCAGTGCGGTACCATTCAGTTGGACTTCCAGATGCCTGAAAAGTTTGATATGACCTATGTTGGCAATGACGGAGCGGAACATCGCCCTGTCATGCTGCATAGAACCGTCCTGGGAAGCTTGGAAAGATTTATGGGTATTCTGATTGAGAACTATGCCGGAGCGTTCCCCTATTGGCTGGCTCCGGTGCAGGTGAAACTTCTTCAGGTTAGTTCTGCGTTTGCGGACTACTCAGCAGAAGTGCAGAAAAAACTTCTGGAGCTTGGTATTCGTACAGAAGTTGATGTCCGCGATGAAAAACTTGGCAAGAAGATTCGCGATGCTCAGATGCAGAAGGTTCCCTTCATGCTTGTTATTGGAGCCAAGGAGGCGGAAGAACACACCGTTGCTGTGCGTGACCGTTCAAAGGGAGACCTTGGTTCGATGACCTTTGATGGTTTCATGGAACATCTTAAAAACGAGTTCAACCCGCTTTAGTTTGCCTGGCACAGTTTTGTTTTTTGCCGTAGGGCGATATTAGCCGCTTAAGAAAGTACCTGTGTATTTAAGATACGCAGGTACTTTTTGTTTTGCTTTGTGCCTAAATCAGCATAAAGTTATTTTAAACATTAAAAATGCATGCTAAAATAAATAAGGCAGAAAAATCTGACCATTTACAGGAGGCTGATAAAATGTCATACAAAATACTGGTACTCAACACCGGCTCAACCTCAACAAAAATGGCTGTGTATATTGACAAAGAATGTGTATGCGGAAAAGAGTTTGAACACACGAAGGCTTTTTTGGAAAAATATCCCTATATGTCAGACCAGCTCCCCATGAGGCAGGATCTTGCTGACAACTTCACCAAAGAGGCGATTGAAAAATATGGCAATTTTGACGCCATCGTGGCGCGCGGTGGTATTCTTCCTCCGCTGCATGCCGGAGGATATGAGATAAATCGGGAAATGGTAGACTATTTGCTCAATGTCTGCCAAGAAGAACATGCTTCAAACGTGGCGGCTTGCATTGCCTATGAGCTGCGTGCAAAATATTCTATTACGTACGCCTATATTTATGACGGAATATCCACAGACGAGTTAGAACCACTCTCCCGCATCAGCGGTATTCCTGATATGCCTAGGGTTTCCGTTACGCACTGTCTTAATATGAGAGCCACTGCGCACAGGGCGGCGAAGGACATCGGACGTCTTTATAAGGACTGTACCTTTATCGTCGCGCACCTGGGCGGCGGTATTTCAATGAGCCTGCACAACAAAGGTCTTGTTACTGATGTTGTCGGTGACGACGAGGGACCTTTTTCTCCTGAACGCGCGGGCGGACAGCAGGTGATTCAGCTAGTTAAGTTTTTGGTGCGAAAAAATAAGACCGATATGCGTGATAAACTGCGTGTGATGCGCGGTGACAGCGGCCTGTTTGGTTATTTGGGTACTAGCGATGCGAGAGTTGTCGAGCGTATGATAGCCGATGGTGATGATAAGGCCAGACTTGTATATGGCGCGATGGCTTTGCAAATTGCTAAGTACATTGCCGCACTGTCGGTCTCCGTCTGCGGAAAGGCTGACGCGGTGATTCTAACAGGCGGACTTGCCTATTCAAAGATGCTCACAGATGATATCATTCGGAGAATTGATTTTATTGCCCCTGTAAAACTGTATCCGGGCGAGAACGAAATGGAATCATTAGCCTACGGAGCTTATAGAATCCTCAGTAAAGAAGAGGGAGTAAGTGAGTTTAAGTACGAAGGGTAACGAATTTGTCACCAGCAATGAGTAAGCCTCCTTCTGAATCTTTTGACCTGCAGCAAAAGCAGCGCCCGCCGGATGGGAGCAGTGCGCTAAACTTTAGTTGGTTAAAAATTAATCCTTGCATTATTTCAGTTAGCGTGGTAATATTCATCAGTTGATAAATATCAACGGGTTTCATAAGCAGAGGATGCGCCTCTCACCTGCCGACAAAGAAGTTGTCAGGTCGACCCCAGAAGGAAATTTTCTTGGGCTTGGTGCATTTCGCACTGAGCCCAATTTATTTTTGTGATAGAAATATCAGGAGGTGTAAGGCCATAGCAAATACTAAAGAAGAAGAACCGCGCGTAAATTATGATATTAAGGCAGAAGAGGTTCTTCTCATTGATGAGGAAAATGCCAAACGCGGTGTTGTAAACACAAAGGAAGCAATCGCAATGGCAGAAGCGGCGCAGTTGGATCTTGTTGAGGTGGCACCGCAGGCGACCCCGCCCGTGTGCCGTATTATGGACTACGGCAAGTTCCGTTTCCAGCAGCAGAAAAGAGACAAAGACGCCCGCAAGAAGCAGAAAAATCAGGCTGTCAAAGAGATTAAGATGCGTCCAAAAATTGACCAGCATGATTATGACTTTAAAGTCAAAGCGATAAAGACATTCCTTCAGTCCGGTCACAGAGTGAAAGTGTCAATCTTCTTCAGGGGACGCGAAATGGCGTTTCTTGACAGAGGCAGAGAGGTTCTTTTTAAGGTTGTAGATGCTATCTCTGACTTTGGTAAGGTTGAAATGGAACCGCGCATGGAAGGTTCATATATGAGAATAATGATAGCACCTGCGGTTGTTGAGGCTCCCAAGAAAGCTAAACCGGCGCAGGACGGCGCCTCCGCACCTAATGCGAAGCCCAAGAAAGAGGCCCTTTCTGAGCAGGGAGCGGATTTAATTCAGAAAACAGCTGAGCCTAATGGCGAAGCGGAATAATTAAAGAGACATCTTTTCCCTTAAAAAGGGAGCAGAACAAGAGGAGGAACAAGCAATGCCCAAGATGAAAACACACTCCGCCACAAAGAAACGTTTCAAGCTTACAGGCACAGGAAAAGTCAGCTTTAAGAAGAGCGGACGCGGACATCTTCTTTCGTCGAAGAATTCCAAACGTCTCCGTACTCTCCGTAAGAAGGGTATTCTTCCGGCCGGTGTAGAGGCTCATATCAAGAAGGTTCTGCCCTACGCATAAGCCTGGGCTTGAAGACGAAATTATTCTGAGGAGTGACTTAAAATGCGAGTAAAAGGATCTAGTGCAAGTCGTAATAAACTAAAAAAACTATACAGCATTACAAAGGGATTCTGGGGACGTAAGAAAAATGTCTACCGTCGTGCACGTGAAGCCTATCTGCACGCTCTTACCAGTGCTTTTGCAGGCCGCAAGCTTAAAAAACGTGATTTCCGCAAACTTTGGATCGTCCGTATTAACGCCGCTGCTCGCGCAAATGGCATTGCGTACAGTGCGCTCATCAACGGTCTTAAGAGAGCGAATATCACAATAAACCGCAAAATGCTAGCTGATCTGGCCGTAAACGACATGGCAGCGTTTGCACAGCTTGTTGAGAAGGCAAAGGCAGCCCTCTAAGAGGGAATAAATTGCAGGTTCATACATCTCATAAAGTAGAGAAAGTCATTGTTACAGGGTTCCTGCTGGTTATACTGGTGGGAGCCCTTCTCTTATGGTTTTCTAATAATTTCATCTATGGTATGCCTCTTTCTGTCACAGACTCGATGTTTCTTTCAACCTCGGCTGTCTGTGTTACCGGGTTGTCTACTGTATCTGTGGCTACAGAGATGGGGCGGGTCTCTCAGATTATTCTTTTGATGCTTATTCAAATAGGAGGTCTGGGATTTATGACTGGTATGATGCTGATGACTTTGGCCATTGGCAAACGTATCGGTATTAAGAGCCGTATTTTCTTCCTTGGGGGGCTGGGCGTAGAAGGACTTCAAGGTGCGGTGAAACTAATGATGACAGTTATCAAATATACACTTTTCTTTGAGTCTGCCGGAGCTCTTTTGCTCTTCGCCGGGTTTGTGCTGCATGGAGAGAGTTTGTCAACTTCCGTCTATTATGCGATCTTTCACTCCGTAAGCGCGTTTTGCAACGCCGGATTTTCTCCGATTGTAAACGGGCTGCAGCCATTCGCGCATTCGATAATAGTGCCGGCTGTAATCATGACGTTGATCGTTTTGGGAGGCTTGGGTTTCCCCGTGTTTGCTGAATGCTGGAGCAACATTACTAAGGGGAAGAGGCTTTCCCACTATGCGCAGCTTGTGATTTCCATTACCGCCTCTTTAATAATTCTCGGAACGGGCATGATTCTTATTTCTGACTGGAATGATGCTTTTCGCGGTATGCCTGTTTGGGCGAAGATATGGAATGCTCTTTTTGCCAGCATTACCACTAGAACAGCCGGTTTTGATACTGTAGCTCCGGGGAGTTTCTCTTCTCTAGGACAGGTGATTATGATTTTTCTTATGGTTATCGGCGCGTCTCCGGCTTCCACAGGCGGCGGGATTAAGACAACTACCATTGCGGTTCTTGCTATTTCTGTATGGAATGAACTGCACGGCAGAGAAGAATCTACCTTTATGCACCGAAAGATCGCTTCTGCGTCGGAAAGGCGTGCCTTGGCTCTGACTGTCGTATATGTGCTGACATTTTTTTACGCTGCGGTGCTGCTCACTTTTCTCGAAGATATGCCGTTCAGCGCTATAATATTTGAGACTGCATCGGCAATAGGTACTGTGGGTTTAACAGTCGGAATCACCGAAGATTTTTCTATCCCGGGCAAATTCGTACTGATTGCTCTTATGTTTTGGGGCAGAGTGGGTATACTTTCGTTTTTTGCTTCGATCCTTTCTTCCGAGAAGGGACCGCAGGTAAAGTATCCTGAAACTCATATACCGATATAACAGATAAAGAACAAACTTCGGAGGAATAGAAAATGACTGTGAGCAAAAAAACTTTTCTTATTGTTGGTCTGGGTCGCTTTGGAACATCTCTTTGCGAGAAACTTTCAGATCTGGGACAGACTGTTATTGGCGTAGACAGCCTCTCAGCGCCTGTTGTAGAGATGGCGGATAAAATTGACGTGGCAGCTCAAGTGGACGTTGCCGATGAAGCTTCCTTGGTAAAAGTGGGAGCAAAAGAAGTGGACGTTGCTGTCGTCACTATCGGTGAAGCGATTGAAAAAAGTATCCTTTGTGCTTCGATACTGGTAGATTTGGGAGTTCCTTTTGTAATAGCCAGAGCGTCTAATCCGCTCCACGCAAAAGTTCTGCGGCGTGTGGGGGTTCATAAGATTGTGGCACCGGAGCTGGACATGGGGCGCAGAACAGCAGAGAATCTTGTCTACCCTTGGTATGCCAACTTTAACAGAATAGACGGCGGAGATTTTGTCTTAGGCAAAATATCTCCTTTGCCTGAGATGGTGGGTATGAGCATGGCCGAGCTGCGTTTTTCGCAGCGCTATAATGTGATTGTGATGCTGTTTGAATCTGACGGCACTCAGTCCGCCCCGTCTGCATCCAGGCTCTTTGAGAAAGAGGACAAGCTCTGGGTTCTCGGCCATATGAAAGATGTAGACAAGCTGATTACGAAAAACTCATCCGATATTGATGGTTTAAATGAATTGATATTGTCCGAAGACAACTGAGTCCGGGACAGATATTGGAGGAATGGTTAAGTGTTGGAAGAACTTAATGAACTCAGAAAATCAGGGGCTGCTGCCATAGCCGAGTCCGGATTGCTGGAGAAGCTGGAGCAGCTGAGAAAGTCCGGCATGGAAAAAATTGAAAAAACCTCCATACCCGATGAACTTCAGCTTGTGCGCTCGAATCTTCTCGGGCGGAAAGGCGAAGTTACGGAAATCCTCAAAAGTGTAGGTCAGGCTTCGCCGGAGCTGAGGAAAGTTCTGGGACAGGCTGCCAATGATGTAAAGCAAATTCTTTCCGAGGCTATTGATAAAAGAGGCGAAACTCTTCTCAGCTCAGCTTCTTCCGTCAAAGGCGAGGCAGATATCACTCTGCCTGGAGTAGTTCCATTTCAGGGAGGGCTTCATCCGATTACGCAGATGTGCTACGATCTTAACGATGCCTTCCGCTCTCTTGGTTTCGAGGTTTTTACCGAGCCTGAGATCACTAGCGAGCTTTTTGCCTTCGACAATTTAAACTTTGCTCCTGAGCATCCCGCGCGCGAAAGCATGGATACCTATTGGCTCAAAGACCACGACGAAGAGCGCGGCGCAAAACGCCTCTGCCTGCGCCCACACCTTACCGGAGCCAGTGTCCGTTACTTGCGCGAACACGGTGCGCCTGCTCGGTTTGTCTATCCGGGACGTGTTTACCGCAATGAAACCACGGATGCGCGTCATGAGCGCGCTTTTTTTCAATATGAAGCTCTTATCGTAGACAAAGATTTTTCCTTCGCCTCTGGTAAAGTGTTGGTAAAAACAATTCTGGATAAAGTTTTCGGCCGTGATGTCGAAGTTCGGATGAGGGTCGGATTCTTTCCCTTTGTCGAACCTGGTTTTGAAATCGACATGCGCTGTCTTGTATGCGGCGGTGAGGGCTGTAAAGTCTGCAAGCATGTGGGTTGGATTGAGGTTATGCCAGGGGGCACGCCTCATCCTAATGTGCTTAAGGCGGCAGGGCTTGATCCAGCGGTGTGGTCAGGTTTCTACATCAACATCGGGCTTGACCGTCTTGTTATGATGCGCTACGGAGTTGACGATGTGCGCCTCTTCCACAGCGCGGACCTTCGCTTTCTTAATCAGTTCAAATAGGAGACAGATGACATGAAACTTTCATTGAATTGGATAAAAAAATATGTTGATCTTCCCGACATTTCGATGTCCAAGCTTTCATACGACCTTACGATGTGCACTGTTGAGGTCGAAGACGCTGTAGACCTTGCGGAGAGTCTTGGCGGACTGGTAATCGGCCGAATCCTTACCGTTGAGCCGCACCCGGATGCGGATAAATTGAGAATATGCACCGTTGATGTCGGCGATATGGCACCAAGTACGATCGTCTGCGGAGGCATCAATCTCGCAGCCAATCAGAAAGTGGTTGTGGCAAAACCAGGTGCTTGGGTGCGTTGGCATGGCGAGGGAGAGCCTGTAGAGATTAAGCCCGCCAAGCTACGCGGTGTAATGAGCTACGGTATGATTTGCGCCTCAGACGAAATAGGCCTTAGTGACCTTTTTCCAGCTGCTCAGCATGCGGAAATCGTTGACTTGACAGCATTTAACGCGGATCCCGGCGCGCCTTTGGCAGAAGCTCTCGGACTAGATGACGTGATCTTGGAGATAGACAATAAGTCCATGACTAACCGCCCTGACCTTTGGGGGCATTATGGAATGGCAAGAGAGCTTGCTGCAATATATGGATGCGCTCTTAAACCGATTGAAGCCGTTGTGCTTCCCGAAGAATCTGACGGGCTTGCCGTATCCATTGACTGTCCGGAACGCTGCTCCCGATACGCCGGACTTGTCATCAAGGGCGTCAGAACAGTGCCTTCCCCTTTTGCGATACAGAGCCTTCTCTGGCGTGTAGGTGTGAGACCGATCAGCCTTCCTGTCGACATTACAAACTATGTGATGCTTGCTACAGGACAGCCGACCCATGGATTTGACAGGACTCATATCAGCGGTGTCATTCATGTGAGAACCGCGATAGAGGGAGAAAGACTGGAACTTCTTGATGGCGCGCTCCTCGATCTGACAAAAGAGGATTTGGTAATTGCCGACGAGAAGAGCCCTGTGGCACTAGCGGGAATAATGGGCGGCAAGCTTGACTCCATCCTTCCTGAGACTACCGATCTTATACTTGAAGTCGCCAATTTTCACCCGTTGAGCGTGCGTCGCACGGCTCAGCGCTTTGACCTGCGAACGGAAGCATCTTCACGCTTTGAAAAGGGTATTGATCCGCAGCGAGTTGACGAGGCGGTAGCCATTGCTGTGCAAATGTTCAAAGCAGAATTTCCCGAGGCGGTTGTCTCCGGATATGTTGACAACTACCCGGTACCACTGGCGAACTCAGAAGTCTCAGTCTCCCTTGATTTCCTCCGTAAGAGGCTTGGACGCACTCTAAGTGAAGAAGATGTGCGTGCCACACTCGGACGTCTCGGTTTTAAGGTGGCTGTCAATGAAGATAAAATAACGGCTATTGCTCCATCGTGGCGTTCAACCGGAGATATTTCTCTGCCAGACGATATTCTTGAAGAAATCGCCAGGCTGATGGGCTATGAGAACTTTGAATTCTACGCTCCTACGGTAAAACTTGAAAAAGCGATTAACCAGCGCAAGCCGGATATGGAATGCGCTATACGCGAATATCTAGCTTTCCGCTGCAATATGCAGGAAATTTTCACTTATCCATGGGTAGAGGACGAATATATTGCTGCTTCTGGAGCGGATACATCAGAGATGCTTGCTCTCAGCACCCCGCCGGCTCCTGACGAAAGTCACCTGCGCTCAACGCTAGTACCGGGGCTTCTGAAAGCGGTATTTACCAACCTCCGTTACTATGACGCCTTCCGTCTCTTTGAACTTACTCAAGTCTTTTTTGACAGAGACTATCAGTCCATCAGCGGCACAGATGAGCTGCTGCCTTCGATATCACGCCATCTCGGTGCGGCCTTTGTTGGTGAAGACGCCCGCTTGCTTTTCCGTGAAGCCAGAGGTGTTGTGGAATATATGCACAGAGGCGTGCAGATGGAAGCTCTTGCGTTCGCGCAGTTAAAAAAGCCTATTTGGGCGGAAGATAAGCTTTGGATCAATATTACCGCCCGCGGCGAGGTGATCGGTGATATGGGGCTGGTATCTTTGAAAGCCGCTCGCGATGCCGGCATTAAACGCAATCTAGCAGTGCTATTTGAACTGGATGTTGAAAAGCTGACCCCACTCGCCTCAAGACAGAACACCTTTACACATCTTCCGGCTTACCCGCTTGTAGACTTTGATCTCTCTGTGGCTTTTGATGAGAAGGTTACTTGGGCGGAAATATTTGCTGTCGCCTCAAAAGTGGAACTTGTCAAAGATGTCCGCTTTATTGATGAATATAGGGGCGCTCAGGTAGGCGAAGGACGGAAATCTGTCACCTTCCGCACTTGGATCGGTTCCGACGAAGGTACATTAACTTCAGAAAAAATTGAAACAATTACCAAGCAGATGGTTAAAAAACTCGGAAAGAAATTTGGCGGAGACGTAAGAGGTGCATAACTTAACTGATTTTGTCGTGTAAAAATTACTAATTATTACTTTGCCTCCCTCCATACTAAGAGAAAAATTTGAAGGGAGGCTGTATAATCAAACTACCGCCGAAGCTTACGTAAGCCCGTTTGCGGATAAATTATACGGAGGTGTCCTAATGAACCAGCAATTTGACCAGATTGAAAATGCGCTCTCAACGTTGGAGACCCTTGTCTCGGAGCTTAAGCTTGAAAAAGAACAGTTTAAAAGAGACATTGAAGAACTTAAGGGCATAGTAGATGACAGAGACTTGGAAATTCTTCAGCTCCAGGAAGACGCCGAAAAAAGAAAACAGGAATGCGAAGGCGAAAAAGCTGAGATCTCCAACCGTCTACAAATGTTGCTTGGCCGCGTCCAGCTAATCGGTGCGGAAGAAAATAAAGGCTAGCCTTAAACTGCTTAATAAAATAATAAGATGGCGGAGATTATCAATATGGGAGAAAAGCCTGAAATACTAAAGCTCGATGAAGGTAAATATTCTTTCTTTGTGGGGCGTCAAAAATACACTTTGAATACGCCTATAGAGGAAGAACAGTTTTATCGTGTCGTTTCCTGCATACAGGAGCTTGTGGCTGCGTTCCCGGGCAATCTCAGCCAAGATGAGAGACTCTTTCTTGCCCTTATATCTCTTTCTCTGAAACTGGATGAATTTGGCTGCAGGATAAAAGATCTCTCGGGAAAAATCAGCGTCAATAAGGAGTAACTATGGATTTTGCCGGTTGGCACGTATTGGATATTTTTTTTGTGATACTTGGGTGCTATTTTGTGGTTCGCGGCTGTTTCAGAGGTTTTGTGGGAGAAGTTCTCACCCTCTGCGGCTTTTTCTGCTCTTTCTATGTGTCGTTTAAATTTTCTGGACGCATTGCGGAAACAATTGCCTCATCGGCCGGACTGAATCGCTCTGTGGCTCAGATACTCGCTATCATCTCTGTGTGGCTGGTAATGTCTATTGTTGTCGCTGTTTTAAGGCAGATGACAAAGGGACTGCTTTCGGCAGTGAGTCTCGGAGGGGTCGATAAACTCTTGGGATTACTTTCCGGGCTGCTCAAAACCACTGTGATTATCTATGTCTTCTTGGTTGCGGGGCTGCTTTTGGCACCGGTCGTCAACCCGACCTGGATGACTAACAGCGACTTGCTGCGCTATGCCGGAAGACAGTGGCCAGATGTGCGAAAAATGCTTATCAGCTACGAGATTCTTCCGGAAGTATCAGGGCTTCCGAGCGGTACCCTGGAGCAGATTCTGCGCCCCTACAGAACCGGTTCAGAAAGTCCAAGAGGATAAAACTGTATGTACATAGAGACAAACGCCTACAAAAGTCTGGAAATTAAAAAAATACTTTCACTGATAACCAAACATTGCCGCAGCGAACTGGGCGTTATTGTCGCCGAAGCGACAAAAACAGCATCGAGCCTGAGTGAACTCAGACTCAGGCAAGAGCTCTTTTCGGCAATAGAAGATTATCGCGAAAAAAAAGGCGAGCTCCCTTGGCATAACGGGCTTGCCTCTGTTGCGCTATTCATGGCAGAGGCGGAAGAAGCGGGAATGCTCACAGGAGAGGAACTGCTGAAATTCCGTTTCTTGCTCACTTTGGCGATGAAACTTAAAGAAACCCTGGCATCAGAGCGGGAACAGTACCCGCAGTTTTCTCTGTTGACAAAAGACATCAGAGACTTCTCAGAAGAAATAGCGGCTCTCTCTGTGATAGATGATGACGGACGCATCTATGACAACGCCTCAGAAAAACTTAAAGAAATACGCACTGTCATACGAGATCTGCGGGAGACTATCCGCAGAAAAGGGCATGCGATACTTAATGACCCGGCGATATCTTCAATGCTGCAGGAACGCGTGTTGACGCTCCGAAACGGACGTCACGCCTTTCTTGTGAGACAGGACGCGCTGAGCCTCTTTCCCGGAATCGTCGTTGACCGTTCTGGTTCAGGAAACAGCGTCTATATGGAACCTAACTCTCTTCTGCGGCTCAACAACGACTTCACTTCCAGCCGCAGCATAGAACTTCACGAGGAGCAGCGCATACTGCGCGCTCTTACGGCGAAAATGCTGAAAAGAGAAAAAGGTATCCTTGATGCAGAAAATATTTTGGGGACGCTTGACCTCTTCTATGCGCTTTCGGAAAAAATGCGCATAGACAGATGGAAGCTGCCGCGAATATCCAATAAAGCGCTCTTTGACTTCAAAGGTGCGAAACACCCGTTGCTTGGTGACAAGGCGGTGCCGATAGAAATCAGTTGCGGCGATAAATTCCGCATCTTAGTGATAACAGGCCCCAACACAGGCGGCAAAACTGTAGCTCTAAAAACTGCCGGAGTTTGCGTTGCCGTTGCTTGGATGGGATTTCCTATTCCGGCGGCGGAAGGCTCAGTCATTGGTGAAATATCCGAATTGTTTGCTGACATCGGAGACGAACAGAGCATAGAACAGAGCCTATCCACCTTTAGCGCACACGTAAAACACACTACGGAAATACTTTCAAAGGTTACCGCAAATTCAGTGGTAATGCTAGATGAGTTGGGTGCCGGAACTGACCCTGACGAAGGTGCGGCTTTGGGGATAGCCCTGCTTGATTGGCTGTGCGAAAAACGCGCGCTTGTGCTTGCCACTACGCACCATAACCCCATAAAACGCTTTGCTCTGGCTGCAGAAGCGATTGAAACTGCCAGCGTGGAATTTAATACCGCCACTCTTTCGCCTACCTACAAAATACTTACCGGTATACCGGGACGCAGTAATGCTCTTTTGATTGCCGGGAAACTTGGAATGCCTGCAGATGTGATAAAAAGGGCGGAACAAGCTATGAACGGCAAAGAAGTCTCCATGGAAGACCTCATAGGGGAACTGCACGACAAAAAGTCTGCCTTGGAAAAAGAGAGTACGGAGGTAGAAAAATCGCGCAAAAAACTGGAATCGCTCAAAAAAGACTACGAGTCCAAAATCAAGGCCATTGAAGAAAAAAGAGAGACACTTATCGCCAATGCGGACAAAAAGGCACTCAGTATAGTGCGTAACGCTGAAGATTCTGCAAGGGCTCTCATCAAAAATATGGAAGCAGCAGATGCGGAATCCTCTGCTCGTCGTGAGCTGGAAAAGAAACGCAGCCACTTCCAAAAAATAGAAAAAGCTGTCATAAACCGCGAAGACAAAAAAATCGCGCAGCAATCCGTTGCGGCGGCTGACGGCAAACTCAAAGAAGGCGACACAGTGCGCATCATCGGCACTAAAGGCTCAGCCACCGTTATTGAAGTTAAAGGCAAAAAGGCCAGAGTTCAGGCCGGTGCGGTCGAGTTTGAAGTTCCGCTGACAAAACTGTCACTGGTTACCGGCAAAGAGGCAGGCAAAGAAGCGGTTCTGCCTTCGGTACAAATAAAAATATCCCGTCCTGTAGGAGTCCCCAGTTCAATAATGGTTAGGGGGATGACCATTGACGAAGCTATGCCCATGGTTGAGCAATACCTTGATCAGGCATACAGAGCCGGCTACGATTCTGTCTCTGTAATCCACGGACGCGGAGAGGGTATTCTGCGCCGCGAGGTCCAAGAATTGTGCAAGCGGATACCATATATCCTTGAACATAATTTGGGTGGTCCGGGAGAGGGCGGCTACGGCGTAACCATCGTCAGATTCCGAAAATAAAACGTAGATTTTGTGAATTTGCGGTTAATACTATTTTAAAAAGTCTTTATCTGAGATAAACTTTCTAAAACTTGGCAGCCTGCCGGTAAATGATTTAAGACCCATTGGAGGAGAAAAACAGATGTCCGCGTTGAATCTGCCTAATATGCTCAGCATATCCAGAGTATTTCTAGTTCCTGTTGTAATGGTATTCTTAACATCGCGCTCTGAATTTGGCTCAATAGCAGGAGCAAATGTGGGAGACCTGCTTGCAGGATTTGTCTTTATCGTAGCGTCCATCACTGACGCTGCTGATGGATACATTGCGCGCAAAAGGGGCATCGTTACCAACCTTGGTAAATTTATCGATCCTTTAGCGGACAAAATCATGGTGGTAGCCGTTCTTGTTGCCTTGGTAGACCTACAAAGAGTTCCTGCCTGGATGGTGGTAATAATCATTGCCAGGGAGTTTATCGTCACGGGGCTGCGCATGATTGCCGCCTCAGAGGGGATTGTAATCGCTGCGTCAAAAGGCGGAAAACTAAAAACAGTCAGCCAAATCATTGGCATTATCTTGCTTATCTTCAATCTGCCATACGGAATGGCGGTAATGTGGGTGGCAATGATATTGACGGTGTGGTCCGGCGGTGACTACCTGATAAAATGTATTGACTTACTGGACTAATTATCACGAACTTCTCTTACTATATTCATTTTGCTGATAATCGAGTAAAATACAAAGCGTTTTAATAAATTAGCTTGTCTAATTTATTAAAACGCTTTTTCTTGACTTATTATATGAACAAAATGGAGGTAGCCGCATTGAAAGAAAAACTCTTTAAAACAATTGAAGCCCTTGAACCGGAAATGATAGCCACACTCTCTGACCTGATAGCTATTCCGGCAATCAGCCCGCTTGACGGTGGTCAGGGGGAATTCCACAAAGGTGAATATCTGGTAAAAAAGTTGGAAGAACTTGGTTTTGCCAAGGCAGAAGTCTACAACTCTCCCGACCCCATGGCGGCTGGAGGAGTGAGACCCAATATCATTACACGAATTCCCGGTAAAACGTCAAAAAGACTATGGATAGTGGCTCACATTGACGTTGTTCCTGAAGGAGAGCGTCGGCTTTGGCACACAGACCCATTTAAAGCGGTGGTGAAGGACGGAAGAATTTACGGACGCGGTTCCAACGACAACTGCCAGGAATTAGTCTCATCGCTCTATGCGGCTGTGGCGCTGAAAAAAGAGGGGATTGTTCCAGAATATGAGATCTGCCTTTGCATGGTTGCTGATGAGGAAGTCGGCAGCACTCATGGTATAGCCTACTTGCTTGAGCAAGATCTCTTCCGCGAAGACGACTTGGTTATCGTCCCAGACGGCGGCAATGAAAAAGGCAATTTTATTGAAGTAGCGGAAAAAAGCATCTGCTGGATAGAGTTTGAATTCAAAGGCGAACAAGTTCACGCCAGCACCCCTAACTTAGGTAACAACGCCTGCCGTGCCGCCAATGAATTCTCCGTCTCATTGGATGCTGCGCTCCATGCGGCCTTTCCTGAAGAGGACAAACTCTTTGAGCCTTCCTGCTCAACATTTGAACCGACAAGACGCAATGCCAACGTCCCCAACGTCAACACCGTGCCTGGACGCGAAGTATTCTGCTTTGACTGCCGTACCCTGCCTACAATCCCCCAGGAAGAAGTTCTCAAAGTGATAGAAGCTGAAATCAAAAAAATCACAGAGAACAGAAAAGTAGAAGTAACCTACAGATTTGTACAGAAAGAACAGGCTCCTGCACCGACCTCGCCGGATGCGCCGATTGTTGGTCTGCTGCGCGATGCGCTTGTACAGGTTCTGCCGACAGAACCTGTCGTAGGAGGCGTGGGCGGCGGCACCTGCGCTGCATTCTTCCGCAGAGCGGGCATCCCCGCCGTAGTCTGGTGCCAAGAAGCTGATTGCGCTCACATGCCGAATGAGTATGCGGAAATATCGCATATTATCAACGAAGCAAAAATTTTCGCTCTGATGATGTGCGGAAAGTAAGCAGATAATTTCGCTTAAAAATTAAATATATCGGCAGAAGAGAATTATTTGCTTCTGCCGCTTATTTGTATGCACCGCCTTTATTACGCCGCTTTGTCTGAGTAAAAAGAATCCCGGGTTCCCCCGCCATTTCACTTTGACTATAATGTACACTAACAGCTATAATGATGAAATATGAGGGTGCTGATTAGCACAGTATGTTGTGTTGTGCCTTTTGAAAGGTGGAGTTACTTGTGGGACTATTTGATGGAGTAATCAAAGCTCTTGGTCTGGACCCCAACGACAGAGCTATTGCAAAGTACGAAGAGAAAGCAGCTATAATAGATTCTTTTGAAGACAGCGTAAAAAAACTTTCCGATGAGGAACTTGCCGATTCCGTAACAGTTTTCAGAGAGCGCCTTGATAATGGTGAAACCCTTGACGATATTCTTCCCGAAGTATTTGCCCGTGTGCGTGAAGTTTCTATGAGAACACTGGGGCTGCGTCACTTTAAAGAGCAGCTTATCGGCGGTATGGCTCTTCATGACGGCAATATTTCCGAGATGAAGACCGGTGAGGGAAAGACATTGGTTGCCACTTTAGCTGTCGCTTTGAATGCTATCGCCGGCAAAGGCGTGCATGTCATTACCGTTAATGACTATCTGGCAAAGCGTGACGCAGAATGGATGTCGCCTGTATATAACGGGATGGGGCTTACTGTTGGCGTTATTTCACCGTTTATGTCTGAAGAAGAGCGTTTTGAGGCCTATCGCCGAGATATTACATACGGAACGAACAGTGAATTCGGTTTTGACTATTTGCGCGATAATATGGCCATCCAGGCGGAACAGCAGGTTCAGCGCGGACATTTTTATTGTATCGTTGACGAAGTTGACTCCATTTTGATAGATGAAGCAAGAACACCGCTGATCATTTCCGGACCTTCTGAAGATGACACAGAACCGTACCGTGTGGCAGACAGTGTCGCCAGAGAACTGCGTAAGGGCGAAGATTTCGAGGTTGAGGAAAAGGAACGCAACTTGGCTCTCACAGAAGCAGGCATCGCCAAAGCAGAGCGCTTGATGAAGCTGCCCAATCTGTTTACTGATTTCGCTAACTCTTCACTGGCGCATAAGATTGTCCAATCTCTGAAAGCACACCACCTCTTTCAGAGGGACGTTCATTATGTGGTCAAAGACGGTGAGATTGTCATTGTAGACGAGTTTACCGGGCGATTGATGTTTGGACGCCGCTATTCAGATGGTCTGCACCAAGCCATTGAAGCTAAAGAGCGCGTAAAGGTCGGACGTGAAAACCAGACCCTTGCTACGATTACTTTGCAGAATTATTTCCGCATGTATTCAAAGTTGGCTGGTATGACCGGTACCGCTTTGACAGAGTCGGAAGAATTTAAAGAAATTTACGGGCTGAAAGTTATTGTTGTCCCCACTCACCGTCCGATGGTTCGTAAAGATAACGCAGACTCCATCTACAAAACCATAATTGAAAAATATAACGCTGCCGCAGATGAGGTAGCCGAGTCATACGCCAAGGGGCAGCCTGTATTGGTTGGCACGACGTCTATAGAGCATTCCGAACAGCTCAGCAAACTGCTGAGAGCACGGAAAATTCCTCACAATGTCCTCAATGCAAAAGTACACGACAAGGAAGCTTCAATTGTAGCTCAGGCGGGACGTCTGGGGGCAGTCACTGTCGCCACTAATATGGCCGGACGCGGAACCGACATCGTGTTGGGCGGCAACCCAGAGTTCCTGGCAAAAGAAGAAATGACGCGCCGAGGACTGGATTTGAAAGCCGACCATAATGTATATACGGAAGTGCTTGAAGAATTCCGCAATGTATGCTCGGAAGAGCACGATAAGGTTATTGCCGCCGGCGGGTTGCGTATCATTGGTACGGAGCGTCATGAATCCCGCCGCATTGACAACCAGCTCCGCGGACGTTCAGGCCGCCAAGGAGACCCGGGAGAGAGCCGCTTCTACATCGCTCTTGAAGATGATCTGATTCGTCTTTTCGGCGGAGACAGAGTCCAGTCTATTATGGAGAAGCTGGGCATGGAAGAGGGAGAGTGTATTGAGCATTCTCTTTTGTCCAAGGCGATTGAAAATGCCCAGAAAAAGGTCGAGGAAATGCACTTTGATATAAGAAAACAGCTGCTCTCTTACGATAATGTCATGAACCAGCAAAGAGAAGCTATTTATAAGGAACGCAGTGAGATTCTCAATGATAAGGATATCGTTTCCCGTACACTGGGAGTTATTGAGGATACTGCGCAGTTGCAGCTGGAGAAAATATTCGCCGACAAAAATGCCGACGAACCTGATGTCCAGTCCGTGTGCATCAGACTTAACGCTCTCTTCTGGCCTGGCATATCACGCCACATCGAAAAAGTTCAGGCGGAACAGGAGCTCGCAGAGGCCGCACCTAAGCTTCTGGAGGAGATACGCGAGCGTTTCAGACAGAAATCCGCCGACCTTGGCCCCGATGTCTCTGAGCACATCTTCCGCTACATCTTCCTCCAGGTTTTGGATACCAACTGGAAGGAACATCTGCTGGCGATGGATGAGCTGCGCCGCGGTATCGGGTTGCGCGCCATCGGACAGAAAGACCCCCTGTTGGAGTACCAGTTTGAATCTTTCAACCTCTTCCAGGATATGCTGGTTCAGGTGCGTGAAGGCATAACGGAGTTCGCTTTACGTGTTTCAGTTGTTACCCCCGAACAGGAAAAAAACAAAAAACGCTGGGTAGAGAGCCGTGACGCGCTGGATATTCCCTCTGACAGATTGGGATACAGCGACGACACGGAAAACCCCGGGGCGATGGCGACCGCGCAGAAGACACAGCCGATAATTAACTTGCAGAAAGTAGGACGCAACGACCCCTGTCCATGCGGCAGCGGGAAAAAATATAAACAATGCTGCGGTAAGTAGGGAGGTCTTTTAATGTTAAAAGCCAACAAAAAAGCTCTGACAGTCTTTTTGTCTCTTCTGATGCTGACTGTTTTTGTATCCGCCTCTTTTGCGTGGGAGACGGTTTCGGAGGTCAGACGTCTCAATAAAGAGGCTCCTTCTCTTGATGGATTCGCCGGTGCCGGAGCTCTTATCTGGCTTAGAAACAATGACTTTAGGATGCTTACTGATGGAACTATGGAAAACACCCGCCGCGTTATTGTAATGATGGGTGAGAAAATTCCCGCATCCTGGAAGACCATGAAGATGATGGTTCCCTCTGATGGTACTCTCGATATAGTGGAAGCCTCTTGGTACAACCCTATGACAGGCTTCAAAGAGGGTTCGCTTAAGGTTTCGGAGGAAATTCTCGCAGGAGGCGCCGCCGGTAAGGTTATCCTTACGCCTGATGATGCTGCAGGCAGAGTCGTGGTACTTATTGTCAGGGAAACACACGGCAAGCGTTACGGTGTTGACGCGACCATCCCGATGGCAGGAGAGCTGCCTATATGGGAGCAGAATGTCTCTGTTGAGGTACCAGATGGACGCGAACTTTACTGGGTAGGGAGAGATATTAAAGACCCTGTGATCACCAAGAGTGCCGGCACTCAGACATACAATTGGACGATTATGAACCAAGAACCTTGGAGCGGCGAGGGCTTTGTCGTTTACAAACGCCCCAGCCTTTCATTCAGCTCAAAAAAGGGGCTTAACCAAAGTCTCCGTGATATGGACGAAGCGATAAAAATGATGCCGTCCCTGCCTCTTCCCGACGCTGCTAAGGGTGATAAGTCAAAGGCGGGACTGAAGCTGATGAAGTGGATAGCAGAACCTTCCCGTACTTTGCCTGACTACGCTAAAAACATTGTGCGTCCCGCGGATAAAATTCCGGCAGAGGGGCCTTGGACTCAGTGGGAGCAGTCGTTGATATTAAACAAATGGCTGGTAAAACTGGGCTGGGAGTCAGAGGTATGGTGGCAGGCGATTACCGAACTTGATAAAGACAGCCCAGCCTCGTCGGCGATATGGACGGCGCCGGTGCTGGCAGTCAAAACTCCCGGCAATAAGTCTGTTGTCTATCAGGCAGGTCAGACCTCCGATTTCGGCATGATAGCCCCGTCTGTCGCCGGCTCGACAATTTACGCTCTTAAAGACGGCGAGGCAGTTGACAGAAAGGTAGCATTCGGGAGTGCCTCAGACCACAAACTGGGATTGCTTTGGATATTGACCCTGAACGATATAGGGAGGGCGTCCGGTACATTGACCATGACGGCTTCCGGCGGCTGGACAACGCTGTTCTCCGATGGACAGATGCCGCGTAAAGAGACGCTGGCCTCTTTTGTCAGAAGCAAGGTGAACTTTGCTATCCCAGGTATGGTGCTTAAACCGACGGAGGTAACTCCAACAAGCACCGGATATAAACTGGATTTTGATGTAGAGTGCGCACCAGGGCTGATTTTGGGAGGAAACATGCTGCTTAGGCTTCCCGGGGGAGTCCCTGTGAGAGTTGGCGAGATGATCAATAAAAACTCCGAGTACACGCTGCGTTTCCCGTTTATGATTGACCAGAAAGTTCGCATAAACATGCCAAAGGGCTATAAAATTATTCAAACGCCGCCAGTCAAAAAGCTAGGTGAGGGAAGCAAAGCCATACTTAAAGAATCGATTATCCATTGGCCAAAGAAAGCACAGCTGCTTGCTGACAGCGTCTGGATTGTGAAAACAACTCAGGTTGACCAAGCTTTAGCGTCTGTGCTCCGTGAAGAGCTAAATGCTTGTCTGCGTTGGCCTGTTTTAGATATTCCGTTTAGAAAATAAATTATTTTTTCCCTATATATTGAAGGAGTGTTGTATTTTGCAGAATATGACAGATGAACTAAAAGCACTGCTTGAAAAAGCGGTGAACAAAGTTGCGGCAGAACGTGAATACCTGATACCGGAAGGGTTTGTTGTTCGCCTGGAGCGTCCTAGACAATCCGGACATGGCGACTGGGCGACAAACATCGCCATGCAGCTTGCCAAGCCTTTCGGCACTTCTCCGCGAGAACTGGCAGCAGCTATCGCCGCATCTGTGCCAATTGGCGATGTTGTCGATAAAATTGAGGTGGCAGGGCCGGGTTTTATGAACTTTACGCTCTCATCCTGTTGGATAGCGGAGTCTGTTAAATCGGCGATAGAGAAAGATGAAGATTACGGCCGCGTAAATGACGGAGCAGGGCGCAGAGTGCAGATAGAGTTTGTCAGCGCCAATCCGACAGGTCCTCTTCACATGGGGCACGGACGCGGAGCGGCTGTAGGGGATATTACCGCTTCTATTTTAGACTTTGCCGGCTGGGACGTGGAGCGGGAATATTATATCAACGATGCCGGGCTGCAGATGGAGTTGTTGGGTAAGTCCGCGCAGGCGCGTTACTTTGAGGCAATTGGGCGCGGTGCTGAGGCGCCGATGCCGGAAGATGGGTATCACGGCGAGTATATGTCTGATATTGCGCAGATGTTTGTCGATAAGTACGGTACCTCCCTTGCTGATAAGCCGCTGGAAGAGACGATGGAGTTCTTCTCAGTGGAAACAGGGAAAGTGGTCATCGGTATGATCAGCAAGGACCTGGAAGACTTTGGTGTTAAATTTGATGTTTGGTTCTCAGAAAAATCGCTTTACGACGACGGTTGTGTGGAACCGGCAATGCAGGCGCTCAAGGATAGAGACTATGCTTATGAACAGGACGGCGCCCTTTGGTTCCGCTCCACGATGTTCGGCGATGATAAAGACAGAGTGCTTATCAGAACCAACGGTGTGCCCACCTACTTTACCTCAGATGTCGCATATCTTAAAAACAAATATGACCGTAATTTTGAAAAGCTGATTTATGTATGGGGTGCCGACCACCATGGATATGTCCCCCGCATTAAGTCTGTAAATAAAGCTTTCGGTTATCCGGACAACGCTCTCGACGTTCTGCTTATCCAGATGGTCAACCTTCTGCGCGACGGCAAACCTGTGCAGATGTCAAAGAGAGCCGGCACGATAATCACTTTGCGTGAGATTATGGAAGAGGTTGGCGTTGACGCCACCAGATTCTTCTTTGTCATGAGACGCTGCGACAGCACCCTTGATTTTGATTTGGAGCTGGCTAAGAAGGCAACCTCAGAAAACCCTGTGTTCTATGTGCAGTACGCCCACGCGCGCATATGCAGCATATACAGGGAGCTGTCTGAGAGAGGCATAGAGCTGCCGACGATGGCTGACTTTGATGTTACATTGCTAACCGACCCATCTGAGCTTAACTTGGCCAAAGCTATTTCCAAGCTGCCCGAAGAAGTGTCAAAAGCCGCCGGTGAGTTTGCTCCTCACCGTATCGCTTATTATGCAACGGAGCTTGCTGAAGCTTTCCACTCTTTCTACAACAACCAACGAGTGCTTGGCGTCGAAGAGTCTGTAATGAAATCCAGAGTGCTGCTTATGGAAGCGGCGAGAATCACCTTAAGAAATACTCTTGCCCTGCTCGGTGTCTCTGCACCCGAGAAGATGTAGTGTAAGGAATATAAAGTTGTTTCCGGTACGAAGATGACTCCTCCTAGAATAAGATGGGTTGTATTCATCGCAGCGGTTACATTTTTGACCGCTGTGCTTCTTACTTCATTTTTCAAGGAATTAGAAAGGATTGATAACCTCTCTAAGGCCCTTGATGAGAGAATGGAGGAACTGGTCAAAGAGGAGCGCAAAGCTCAGGAACTACAGCAAAATGTGGATTATTACAGCACTCCGGAGGGTATCGCAAGACTCGCTAGAGAGCAGTTTAACTTGGTAATATCCGGAGAAAAAATATACAAAATAGAAGTTGTTTCCAAAGAACCCTTGCAATAGTAACAAATAGGTGATATATTTCTAAATTGCATGTCCCTGTCTCTTTTTATAGAAAGAGACCAAAGTCCAAAGGGAGGAGGTGAAATACGTGCGATCTTACGAAATGGTAGTCATTCTTCAGGCGGATCTTGAAGACCACAAAATGGTAACAGAAGAGCTCGCCGAGGTCGTGCGCGGTTTAGGAGCAGAGATAGAAAAGGTGGATCTCTGGGGCAAAAAGCGTTTTGCCTATCCTATCGAAAAAAAACTCGAGGGCTTCTACGTTCTCTACACGTTTAAGCTCGACCCCGCACAGGTTAAGGAAATGGAACGTCTCCTCAGCCTGAAAACCCAGGTTATACGCCAGATGGTTGTAAACCTGGATGAGAAATAGCTCATGTCCAGGGATTACAACAGAGTCATAATTATGGGGCGCCTCACAAGAGACCCCGATGTCAGGTTCACGCCAAACAAACAGAAGGTAGCCAGGATAACTGTTGCGACCGGACGTCAGTGGAAGAACAAAATGACAGGTGAACTTCAGAGCCACACCGATTTTATTCCGGTAACGGCTTGGAGCTTCGCAGCGGATCTTTGTGAGAAATACCTTAAAAAGGGCCGTCAGGTTCTTGTTGAGGGGCGTATCACCACCAGAGATTATGATGATGTTAAAACAGGCACGCACAAATGGGTTACGGAAGTCGTAGCAGAAAGCATCGTGCTCCTTGGTTCAGGCCGTAAAGACGATGAAGGTTCATCTGATTATCCGCAGCGTCAAACAGCAGCTTCATCCGGTTATTCCCGTCCTCAGACCTCTGATGCGGTGATGTCCGGGGGCGATATGGGAAGCTTGCGTGAAGAGGCCGGATTTGAAGATGAATTTCCTCTTGATTTCTCAGAAATGGGAAGTCCGGAAGGACCGGGAGACGTAGAGATACCGTTCTAGGAAGAGGTGGAGTCTTAAATGGAGAATTCTTTTAACCGCAAACGCCGCAAGCGCAGACCAAAGGTTTGTCACTTCTGCGTAGATAAAATTGAACACGTGGATTACAAAGAAATAGAGAAACTTAAAAAGTACATTACAGAGCGCGGAAAGATAGTGCCCCGCAGAGTAACCGGTACATGCGCGAAGCATCAGCGCCAGATTACCAGAGCAATCAAGCGCGCCAGAATTATTGCTCTTCTGCCGTTCACATCGGATTAAATTTTCCCGTATAACTGCTATAATGTCGAGAGGGCCTCTAAGGCTCTCTCTTTTTTTACAGACGGAAATCACCGGAGGTCTGCACGTGAAAGGCAAAAAAAGTTTAGAATTCATCTTCTGGATGGTATTTAGCGCGTTGATGTATGCCGTGGGTATGAGTGTGGCCGTTACGGCTCCTCTGATGATCTTGGCGGCGCCTGTCCCCTTTATGATGATTGTCAGAAGGTTAGGGCACAGAGAAGCTTTTATCGCAATTATACTGGGGACGGGACTTATCCAAGTTCTCTTGGGAACTGTATCCGCATTGATGTTTCTGGTGGCTTTTGCCACGCTGGGAACCACTTTGGGGCTTTTTTCTCTTAAGGCTAAGAGCGGAGTGGACTATATTGCAGCTGCCATAATGGCGTCTGTTCTTTCCAAAGTTGTATTAATGGTGGTCTTTACTCGCATGACGGGGGTCAACCCCTTTATACTATCTCCGGAAGCCGCCTCTTCTATGGTGAATTCCGTTTCTGATGTGCTAGCAAGTGCGGGAGTGGGTACCTCCTCCTCCGCGGTACAGAGCTACGCGCAGGAGATGGTTGAATCTATCGCACTGCTGATGCCGTCAATGCTGATTCTTTTCTCTGTGCTTGACACATTTGTTTCCTACGGGATTGTCAGAAAAGCTCTTTTGCGCCTCGGCGATGATTCCTTTATAAAACTGCCGCCGTTCGGCAGCTGGCGCTGTCCGAAGAATATTCTTTGGGCGCTTCTTGCTTCATTGATAATGGATGTCGCCAGTAAAGCCTTTCCTGACCAGCGTCTATTCACCGTTCTCTCCATAAATCTCATGGAGGTAATGCGCGGTGTCTTCATGGTCGAAGGGCTATCCTTGATGTGGTATTTCATGACAAAGCGCAATACCAGCAAATATATTAAAATAGCTGCTGTATCATTTTGCGCGGTCTTTTCCCCTGCCTCATATATATTGTCAATGGTGGGAATTTTCGATATCTGGTACGATTTGCGCAAACGCATAAGGAGGAAGAAGTAGATGAAAGTAATACTTAAACAAGATGTGAACAAAATAGGCAAGGCCGGTGAAACATGGGAAGTCGCCGATGGTTACGGCCGTAACTACCTCATTGCCAGAGGGCTGGCAGAAGAGGGAACTCCAAGCAAAATCCGCGAAAATGAAGAGTTTAAAAAGACCCAGAAGGTCAAAGACGACAAAAAACTTAAGCTTGCTGAAGAAGCTAAGAAAAAAATCAGCGGTAAAGTTGTCTCTATAAAAGTGAACGCTGGGGAGGGCGGTAAACTTTTCGGCAGTGTTACCACAGCGCAGATAGCGGAAGCCGTTTCCGCTTTGTATGGCATTTCTGTAGATAAAAAAGATGTCAAAATGGAAGACGCTATTAAGCAGGCCGGCAGCTACCAGTTTAAAATCCGTCTGGCTGCAGCTGTTGAAGCTGTGATGACTTTGAAAGTGGAGACTGAATAGTTTGAACGCTATTGGCGGAGCAGACAGAATTCCGCCATTTAACCTTGAGGCGGAACGTGCGGTTCTGGGAGCATCTCTTCTGGAAAGAGATGCTCTAGTTACCCTTGTTGAAGGGCTGACTTCTGAAGACTTCTACGACCCGAGGCATCGCAGCGCCTTTGACATTATTTCGGAGATGTACAGAAAAAATCTCGCTGTGGACGCTCTCACCTTTAAGGACGAGCTTGTAAAACAGGGCATGGAAGAAAGAGTCGGCGGGCTGCCATTTATCGCCGCCTTGCTTGATGCAGTCACCAACACCGCTAACATTGAGCACCATGTTGGTATTGTTAGGGATAAGTCCATTCATCGTGGATTGATTACTGTTGGCAGCGATATTACCCGCCTGGGTTTTTCTGAGGACCTTGGTGTGGACGAGGCACTTGATACCGCTGAAAAAAAAGTTTTTGAAATTGCCAAATCAGGCGGCAAGTTAGTAAACCTACGCTCTTCAAAAGAAGTTGTACGCTCCGCTTTGGAAGAGATAGAAAAGAGGCTGGCTGTCGGACTTTCCATGACCGGGGTACCTACCGGCTTTAAAGATTTTGACAAAATGTCCGGAGGCTTGCAGCCGGGTGGGCTCTATATCCTCGCGGCGCGCCCATCTATGGGAAAGACGGCCTGGGCAATGAATATTGCCCAATATGCGGCTTTGCAGCAAAATATCCCCGTATTGATTTTTAGCTTGGAAATGTCAGCTGAGCAGATAGCGCAGAGAATGCTCTCTTCTGAAGCTAAAGTAAATCTGCGTCAAGTATTTGAATCAAGAAACATCCAGAGCGAGCAGTGGAACCTGCTCTCTGCGGCTGCGGGTAAACTTGCTGTATGCCCGCTCTTTATCGATGACAGCTCCACGCTCAACACAATGGATTTGCGCGGACGCTGCCGCAGATTTTTTGCCAAGCAGCAGTCTGACAAAGGGCTGGTTGTTCTTGACTATTTGCAGCTGATGGACGCCGCCGGCAAAATAGAAAATCGCCAGCAGGAAGTTTCGGCGATTTCGCGAGCGCTGAAGGGGATAGCGCGCGAATTTAAGGTACCGGTACTGGCACTTTCCCAGCTCTCGCGCGACGTTGAAAAAAGAGGCGGCAGCAAAAAACCGCAGCTATCGGACTTAAGAGACAGCGGCGCTATAGAACAGGACGCTGACATGGTCATTTTCCTTTACAGAGAGGCTTATTACGCTCAGGAGGAGAGTCAAGACTCTACAGCGGAGGTAATCGTAGCCAAAAACAGAAACGGCCCCACAGGCAAGGTGAACCTAGTGTTTTTCAAGGAATACGCAAGGTTTGAAAATGGAATTGGTATGAATATGTAGGGTCTTGGGGGTACTATGATGAAAAACAGTATTCGCAATAATAAAAAAAATACGCCTGTGTCTCAACAGAACAGCGCGGGAACTTTGCTGTCCCTTGGGCATAAACCTTTAGTTCCCTCTTTTATTTTTTACTATTTGATCTTTATTTCACTCACGCTCCCCAACCTAATTTTTTCCGGAATAAGTTGGTTTGATACCCTTCACATTATGAAATGGACTTTCGCTATGGTGCCGATTGCGGTCATTTCAATGATCGGCGGCTCTATGCTGGGAATATTCGGACCAGAGCGCACCGACTTCAAGCTTGATGCCTTTGGCCTTGTGTGGCTGCTGATGCTGGTCTACATAACGGTTCAGCCTATGTGGGTCAACATAACCTCTTGGTCTACCTACGCTAAGGAATGGTTTTTCTTTGCCACGCTTTGGGGTGCCTACCTGTTTTGCTACAATTTGTTTAAGGACAGCGGCTACCATAAGGTGATACTATGGGCGGCCAATCTTAACGCCGCGATCAATATTATCTTCGCTGAACTGCTGATAAGAAACTTGAATGGACCATTCCCCTTTATTATGAATGTGCCGGGAAATTATATCGGCAACACCGGGCAGCAGGAGATGTTCGGTCTTTGGATGGCGATGTGCGCAATGAACGGCATCTACCTGCACACCGCCTACGCGGAAGAGGATGCGTGCTCCGGTAAAAATAAAATCGCCGAATACGCCAATATTTTTTTGTTGGCTTTTACCTCGTGGGGGATGTGGAACTCCACCACCCGCGCCGGCATACTCTCGTTGATAACCGGCACTATCATCATTTCGCTGGTATTCTTAAGCGCCAATGATAAAATCAAACTTAAAAGAGTTGCACAGTGCGTTGCTCTGGTTATTTTGATATTGGCTTTGAATATCGCTACGGGAAAATTGGGTTGGAGCCGCTCCTATGCTCTGCTCAATAAAACTGCGGATATGTTCGCCAATACCTCGAATTTTGGCGCGCGGGCTCAAATTTGGAAGACCAGCTGGGAGATATTCGCAAAAAACCCAATACGCGGGGTGGGGATAGGGCACTACAAATGGCACTACCTTGACGGCCAGAGGCTGGCGATGGAAAAATACTCCGATATGAAATGGCAGTACACATATTGGGCGCATAGCGAATATTTGCAGTGGCTCGCTGAGTTTGGTCTTTTTGGAGGATTGCTGCTATTTGCCGCCGGAGCTTGGTGGCTCTGCTCCTTTGTCAGAACATTGACGCGCAGGAAGTCTCTTTCCATGGAAGCCTCTTGGGCCTGTGCCATGTTGTTTATGATTTGGTTTGATGCTATTTTTAGCCGGCCGTTTCACAGAATAGAAAATGTTCTTTGGCTCGCCTTCGCCTTCGCCATTGCCAACAGAGAAATACTCTCCGGTGATTACAACTGGCAGGAGGTAAAACATTCCGCACTGTTTAGGGTACTGGGGGGCATTATTGCCGTTGTCTCTGTAGTCGGACTCGTATTCTTGTCCGGCGGGCTTGCTGGAGATAAATATCTGCGCGCCTCACTTGAGACAAATAATGCCGGCCTTCAGGCATACCGCATTGGTAAGGCTCTTAGCTTGCCGATGTCAAAGGACGATGCGGAAGAGCAGTATGCTTATCACCTGATGGCTGTAGCCAAGGTTACCGGTAAGGCGGATGATTGGAACAGAGCCATTAGCCAGCTTTACCGCGTCTTTACAATCAGACCTCAGGCAAAACAGCTGATGGAGCTGGTAAACATCGCGCGTCAATCCAACAATCAGGAGCTTTTGCGCACGCTCATTCCCTATCTTAGATTGGGGCCGTCGATGCCGCTTCCTCAAGATAATGCCTCTTCAAATTAAACTATGATGAAACACGGTAAGTCTGCCGGTTTCACACTGATAGAAATAATGCTGGCTGTGGCGCTTACAGGAATTATAGCCGCCGCAGCCTTAGCTCCACTACTATTTACTGTTAAATCTCTTTCAGAGGCACAGCGCGAATGGGGGCGCAATACAAGAGACCGTTTTGCCGCTGATAAAATTTATCGTGATGTCCGCAGTTCCATTGAAAATCCTTCCTTTTCTCCTTTTAAAATTATTCACAAAGACGGACTCTCTTTACAAAATGATGACAGACTTTTAGTATGGTCAGCGTCATCCGCCAAAGAGGGTATGCCTGTCTCTCTGATAGTTTACAAAATTGTTTCAGCTGCGGCGCTAGACAGTAATAAGAGCGGTCTCTACCGCTGGGTGTTAAAAAGCGTGCCCTCACAATATGAAGAAAACTCTCTCTCTGCAGGTGCAGTCCAAAGAGCCTCAGCGCCTATAGATATTGATACTGATACTCTCAAAACGGAAGAAGGGAAACTGCTTTTGGCAGGGGCTGATGGTTTGAGTCTCTCTGTATGGAACGGGAGCGAGTGGGTTGGAGAGTACAGCGGTGAGCTCCCTCCGGCGATGCGTCTGCAGATAAGTATGAACGGAAAGAAGTTCAGTTATGAAGAATGGTTCCCTAAAATACAATAGGCAACATGGCTTTATCTTAATATCGGTGCTAATTTCAGTTACCATGCTGCTGACATCGGCGATGGGCTATGCTTGGTTTGCCCGTACCGAGGCCAAGCGGACGGAAATGCGCGGCTTTATCCTTAAAACCAGAAGTGTGGCGGAGATTTGCTGTGCTGCCACCGCTTTAAAAATTGCCGCAGATAAAAACGGATATGACAGCAGGACGGAGATTCTCTACTCGCCCAACTTTAAGACAAAAATGGTTGTCGGTGATTATAATGCAGAGATAAGCATCGAGCCGTTAGATGATAAAATTCCCGTAAGGGGGCTATTCCTTCCGGATGGTGTGACTCTGCGCGGAGAGTATGAAGAGGCATGGGAGAGTATCTGGGACGAGCTGAAGCAGCCCTTTGCCGCAGCCTTGGTTCTCGATTTTATGGACAAGGATACAAAACAAAAGCTGGGCGGCAGTGAGCGGGAGAATAATATTAACCGTGTCGTATCTGACCTCAGCGAACTTAAACTGCTGCCGGAGATAAATGATGAGATAATCTACGGCAAAAAAGATTCTGCCTCTGCGCTGGACAGGTATCTTACCGTTTATGGCAAGGAGAAGGTAAATATAAATGTTGCAAGACAGCAGGTAATTGCTATACTTAACAGGCAAATTGGAATGAATAACGCTGCTAGTGTAGTTGCGGCTCGAATTATTTCGCCGATCAAAAGCATGGATGATCTTAAAAAGATTCCCGGTTTCCCTGCATCTGTAGTGTCAAAACTTACAAATATTATCGGTTTTGAGAGCACCTACTTCTGTGTTTCGATAAAAATCGCCGATATATCAAAGCGTGAGCGCAATTACCGTATCTTTTTACGGAGAGAAGGTTCGTCATGCAAGATCGTTCGCTGGGAGGAGTAGCTTTTAATGGGGATTAAACAGTGCTGGTGCAGCATAAACTTTAGAGAAAAAAAGCCCTTTCCAGCTATGGCCAATATAAAAAACAATCACAAACGCAGATTTTTTCATTCTGAGTCTATTTTGCCGTCCGCTAATCAAACTGTTGCCGGCAATGATATCAAAGTTCTGCTGGTGCCATTCAAAACACTGGTCTCATACCCGTTTTCTCTGCCTTTCGGACGCAAAGGTAAAATGTGTGAGGCTCTGGCGCTGAAGTTTCGCCCGATGCTCGGCGAGAGCGAAGCCTTTCTCTCATTGGTTCCCCAGGTAATTGAGCAAACATCGAGCCGCACTTGCGGCATTGCTTGGTTTGTCTCCAAAAAAGAAGTTGATGCGTGGGAAGAGCGGTTCGGAGCAAATTTTATTTTTTGGCCCGCACCGTTGGCTTTCATCCCGGAAAACGATAGTCCCTCGCTTGTTTTATACAGTGATGACAGCGGTACTTGCGGTATATTGTTTGAGAACAAAACTCCTTTGATTTACCGTTGGATTCCGCATGAGGAGGACGATGCGGAGAGTCTTGGCGGCTGGATGGATGTATACGCTGAAAGTATCGGGAAAAAAATAGCCAGCTGCGATATTTACAAGGCATCAGAGCTTACAGATGAGACGCTGCAGCACTTTGGCGTCAAGGCACTGACCGCTGTTCCAGGACTTGACAGCCTCAGCCTTTCCAATGAAGGTGCTGATAGGGCAAAAGAGATAGAGTCTTTTTTGAACAAAGGATACAAAGCCGTAAAATTGACCTCACTTCTCGGACTGTTTTTCCTGATGCTCTCGGTGTTGTTTTTTGCCGGAGCATTAAAAACGCGAGAATCTTTTGAAACAGCACCTGCAGGCATATACTCAATACTCTTTGGTGAAGAGAGCCGCAACCCTCTGAGGTCTGTTAATAAGCAGCTGAAGCTGCTGCGGGGTGATGGGGCACAGATGACTTTTGAACAAGTCCTCAGCAACTTTTCCGCAGCTTGGAAGAACGCCAATGCCTCTTCCGGTATTAAAATTGACGCCATACGCTATGGTTCGGAACGGACGGAAATTCAGGGGTTAGCTGATAGCACTACAGTGATAGAGGCATTTAGAGACGCACTGGGGCGCAGCGGTTTTAGCGCTAAGCTCGGAGATGTGCAGCAGGTGCCAGGCTCAGGTCTGCGCTTTTCAATCTCTCTTGCGGGGGTGCGCTGATGGTTAAATTTGATGAAATAAGAAATGTTCCCGCAGTGTCTAAACTCGGCAAACTGGCAATTTTTGCCGTTTGCTTATGGTTGATAGGCTTGGTGATCTTCTCAAACGCGCTCTTTATTATTGACGGCAATAGAGAAAGATTGAAAGAATCCGATAGAATATTAAATGGTGCTACGATGATAAAATCATATCCCGCCCGCGGTTTTTTCGCAGGAGGGGAGCCATTAGCCGCCGTTTCCTCAATAATTGACAAACTGGGATTGAAGGATAGAGTCTCAAAGATGACATCTGCCTCCACAGGGTTGGTTGTGCAGCTTGACCGCCTTTACCCTAACGAGCTTACAGGACTGGTGGAGGAATTTTCAAAAAGCGGACTTTCAATAGCCACGGCAGAAATCAGCGCGGCTGTTTCCGGTAAAGAGGGGCGGACTCTCACGGCGGTCTTCTCCTTGGAGGGGGCACGAGAATGAAAATCATTACTTCTTTAAAGCTCGCTTCAATCGCTACATTAGGTTTTATTCTCGGCATTGTGCTATTTTTCCCCTGGCAGAGTATTGGTGACTATGTTATGTCCCGCGGGCTCGCAGTTGCAGCTGAAAATGGCATCTATGCCACTGTGGAGGGATGTGATGCGGAAGGTCTGATAGATAAAGAATTTGTTTATCAGAGCATCACAGCAGATTTTCCTGTTTTTCGATTTTCCGTGGGTGAGATACGTGTGAACCCTGCTTTTATCAGCTCTATTTTATCAAGGAAGTTCTCCTGTTCTGTAAAATTGGGACGAGGTGAAATTATGCCTGTAACCCGCCAGAAACTGGAGTGGACTTCCGCTTCCGCCGCGATATTTGTCGAAAAGGAGTTCATCTCTGTCAGAGATATAGCGTTTTTTGGCAAATTTTCCGCAAGAGGGTTTTTTGAAATATCCAGGGAAACGGGACAGATTTTACGTGCCAACATGGTACTCCATCTTCCGGAAGATATGGACAGGGCTTTTGAAATGCTCAGCAGAAGCGGCATGGTGCCTCTAACCAAAATCAAAACCGGAGAATGGAAGGTGGAGAGATAATGGATTTTAGAATTCCGTCACGCTCTTCACTAAAAAATATTTGGACTTCGCTTGTGTCAAAGCAGGGGCAACCACCATCGGTAAAAACTCCGGGCAGTCTATTTTCACACAAAGAGGATGGAAGTGAAACTCGCTTAGGCGCGTCACTGCTAAAAGTGACTCTTTTTCTGACAGGTTTTTTATTCGCCCTATCCTTTTCTCTGACTGCGGAAACAATAATCATGTCGCGCACCCTGACCTTTAAAACGATTCTTGCTCAGAGTGTAGCGGGACGTTCTCCCTCTTTTGCCAATGCGAATATGGACAGAAGTTACGGCGGTTTTGCTTCTCTCAATCCGTTTGGTGCCGTTATGCCACCGGAAACAGAGCAAAAGGCGTCTTCGTCTTATCCTGTAACGTCTTTGGTCCTTTCGGGAACTCTGCCAAATATCGGAGCTTGGATAACAGATGATACAGGCACGCACCTGGTTCTTAAGGGGCAAGAGATAAAAGGCTACAAACTGGATGCAATACAATATGGCAAAGTGTTTATCTCTTCCGGATCCGTGTCGCATGAAATATTTCTGACCCTATCCGGCGGCAGCATCGTACCGGCGCCGGCAGCTCCGTCCGTTTCCTCAAACAAATCAGTGTTAGACATCTCAGGAGTTGTTTCCGCCGGTTCGGGGAAAGAGGGATCTGTCCCCCGGGAGTTGGTGGACAAACTTTTGATGAATCCCTATGATGAAATAGCAAAAATGAGAATGGTTCCCGCTGATGGCGGTATGCAACTGCAAAGAATCGCCTCCGACAGTGTCCTTGCCGCCGTTGGTGTGACGGAGGGGGACATCATCAAGGCTGTCAACGGTGTTCGCATCACCAATATGGGGGATGTGGCAAATGCGGTAAATTCGATGATGTCAGGCACGAGGTTTGACGTCTCCGTCACCAGAGGCGGGAAGCCCTTAGATCTCAAATACTTGGTAAAGTAACTGTGATACGTAACTGCAGCTCACGCGCCTTCACCATGGTAGAAGTGCTTGTCGCGGTGGTTATTCTCGCTTTTACCGCCACTGCGGCGATTAAACTTGTTGTTTTAGCGCAGAACACGCTGCGAGAGACAAGGACGAAGCAGGCTCTCTATGATGCGGCTTTGGAAATACAGACCGGCATTAGAATAGGAGATAAAGATTTATCAGGAATGAGCGGCGATATAACTTGGGAGACGGTTAATAAAGAGAAAAAATTCTTCGGCGGGGATTTCGGCCGACTCAATTTTGATAAAGGCAAATCAGGTGACACTGAGACGGAAAGTATTAAATGGCGGGAGCTTACGGTGAACATCAAAGATAAAGAAAAACTGGTTCTCTATCTGCCTCCTGAAATGAGAGAGCAAAACGCTGAACTGCCTCTATCCGCTGATGTTTTGAAATAGAAGTAAAACAGCAGCACTATTTTGACTTTATTGTTTAGAGTATTTATAAGGAGTGGTTGTTGTGGGTAGAAAAAAGTTGCTGTTTTTTGTCATAGCTATTCTAATTGTTGCGGTTGGCAGCGGGTGCTCTTACGCGGCAGACCAAGAAGAAGAGAACCTTGTTCAAGCCGCGCACCAAATGAGGGGAAGCGGGCGAATACAGCTCAACTTTAAAGATCTTGAGATGGCGAAATTTATTCGTTTCATGTCTGAGTTGCTCGGAGAAAATATCCTTGTTGATCCGGCTGTCGGAGGCAAGGTTTCTGTTGTCTCACCCAAACCTATCTCTATTAAAGAGTCAAGGCAGGTAATGCTCTCTGTTCTTGAAATGAATAATCTTGCGATACAGGATATGGGAGGCTACTCAAAGGTGCTGCCATTAAGTGCCGGTCCTTCTACCAACAACATGGTGATTAAAGGCGATATGAGTATACAGCCCGGCGAGGCTGTTACTGTGCAGGTGGTGCCTCTAAGCTACGTCAAGGCGAGTTACATCGTTGATCCTCTGAAATCAGCTCTGCCTGCTCTGCAAGTTACGCCGCTCGGGGAGGGGCGTTCGATAGTGCTTGTCGGCAAAGCCAACGTACTTAGCCGGGCCACCAGCATTGTCAGAGCTCTCGACGCCCCTGACAGCATACGCTCGATAAAAATATACTCACTGGCATACGCTAATGTGAAAACTCTGGAAGCCAGCTTTAACGCAATGGCGAAAGACTCCTCTTCCAAACTCTCGGGGCTTTTGGCTGTAGCGGACGAACGAACCAGACGCATTGTGCTGATAGGCAACGGACAGTCTCTGCGTGAGGCTCAGCGCCTTCTAAAAGGGCTCGATGTTCCATCACGTACGGAAAATTTCCACGTCTATAGACTTAAAAACGCCGATGCCAAAACTGTGGCCGAACAGCTTAGCCAGATTCTCTCGGTGGCGGCCAAGCTATCACCTGATCCTAAGGGTGTGATGCCTTCCACGGTGGTGCCTGACCTGCCTACAAACAGCCTGGTCTTTACCTCATCGCAGGAACAATTTAATTCCCTTAAAGAGATACTGACACAGCTTGATACTCAGCCGAAGCAGGTGTTGCTGCGCGGGCTGATTGCAGAAGTCAACCTCAACAAGCTTAACAGTGCCGGCATAGACTGGGCGGCGTGGGGTGGTTCGGTAATGGGAGATGTCATCGCGGCGGGAAGCGCGCAAATCGGCAGTACCAGCATCCCTTCACAATTTGTAGATCTCTACAACAAAATGATTACCACAGAGAAGCTTGAATACGATAAAAATGGCAACGCTCACACAATTACCAATACAGAGGGTAAGGGTCTGGTCTACGCCTATGTGAAAATGCTCAACAAATATGACGCTATCAACGTACTTACGATGCCGCGGTTGATGTGTACAGATAACCTTCAGAGTCACTTGCAGGTGGGGCAGGTCATTCCGCAGATGAAGGGCAGTCTCACTGATACTACTAACCCCGGAGCGGTGCAGAACAGCTACGAATATAAAGACGTGGGACTCATTCTCACAGTCACTCCCCATGTTCGCAGCGGCAACTTGGTCGCATTGGAAATAGAGCAGAGAATAGAAGAGCTGATGACCACTCAGGGCTCCACCACACCGATAACCTCCAAGCGCGAAATTAAAACCAATGTTCTTGTCGGCAACGGAGAGACAATTGTTCTCGGGGGGCTCATAAAAGAGGCAGAAAAGGCGTTGCGCAACAGAGTGCCGTTGCTTTCGTACATTCCCCTTATAGGAAACCTTTTTAAGTCAAATGAAAAACAACGCGAGAAGATTGACTTGATGATCTTCCTCACACCCTATATTTTGGAGACCCCGCAGCAGGCATCTGAAATAACTAATCAGATTGTCAACGACAGTCAGAAAATGAGCGATGCTGAGTCCACACTGCTTAATAGAAATCACAATGATTACCAGAAGTCTCTTAAAAAAGAGGCGATAACTAAAGAAGTTATGGACACACACAGTGTCAGAGACAGCTATGACCGTAAGTTTAAAGAGGACGCCGAGAATCAGACCGGCCCCCAAGAGGTAAAAGAAAAATAATGGATAAAACACCTCCGTCAGCGGAAAAAGTTCTGGAATTAATACCTCAGGGAGTGAGCTTGGACGCTCTTAGGGATAAGGGTTTTCTTCCCGCGGCTCTTGACGGTGTAGTACTAACTGTGATGATGTCGGACTATACCTCATTGACTGATGCCCAAATATTTGCCTCAGGCATTGGCTGCACGTTAAAGACAGAACTATATCCAGCTGCCGAGATTCAAAGCCTCATCAGAAGTCTCTATGACCTTAAAAGCGGCGTGGGACAAGATACTCTCAGCGCCATTGAGGAGGTAGACAACCTTTCAGAGCTGGTGCGTCAGGAAGTGATGAGCGACTCGGTGGATGCTCCTGTTGTGCGCTTGGTGAACGGAGTATTAGTGGAGTCGCTTAAGGAGCGCGCCACGGACATTCACATTGAACCTTATGAGGACCGTGTCGTAGTTCGTTACCGTGTAGATGGGGTTCTGCAAGACAGATACAGCTTATCAAAAGGACACCAGGCACCGGTGACGAGCCGTATCAAAGTCATGGCCAACATGGACATTGCCGAAAGGTTTGTTCCGCAGGACGGACGCATAGGTATCAGCCTCGGCGAACGCATTGTTGACATCCGCGTCAGTTCCCTGCCCACACAGCACGGAGAAAGGTTGGTATTGAGACTTCTTGATAAAGCGCGCGGCCTTTTGACCCTTGAGGACTTGGGTATGAAGGCTGATGAACGTGAGCGTCTTGAATCTCTCATTCGCCGTCCAAACGGCATGATACTCTTCACAGGCCCTACCGGGTCGGGTAAGAGTACCAGTCTATACGCCATTCTCCAGGCTCTGGCACGCCCTCAGGTTAATATCATTACGGTAGAAGACCCGATAGAATATGATCTGCCGGGTGTCGGACAGGTGCAAGTCAACGAAAAAGCGGGGCTGACCTTCGCCTCCTCGCTGCGCTCAATTTTGCGCCAAGACCCAGATATAATTATGATTGGAGAAATGCGCGACTTTGATACCGCCCACATAGGCATCCAATCATCTTTGACTGGGCACTTGGTGCTCTCAACGCTCCACACAAATGACTCCATATCGGCGGTAACGCGCCTTACGGACATGGGCATAGAGCCATATCTGGTCTCAGGGTCGCTGCTGGGTGTTGTTGCCCAGAGACTTGTTCGGCGCGTGTGCCCGTACTGTTGCGAGGAAATCCCAACCTCGGGAGTTATCCTTCGCAACGGCATAACTAAGTCATGGCGCGGCCGTGGCTGTGCTAAATGCAGCTATACCGGTTATAAGGGGCGTTTCGGGCTGTATGAACAATTTGATGTCACTGCGGAAATTCAAAACGCTATCGCTGAAGGTGCGCCGATAAGCGAACTTCGCCGCTTGGCGAAAAACTCAGGTTTTTACACTTTGCTTGAGCTGGGATTAAAGGCCGTTGCCAACGGAGAGACAACGGCTGAGGAAATGCTCCGTGTAGTGGGAGAAGTCTAAATTGCCTCTGTACAGAGCAGAAGTATATAATGCCAAAGGCGAAAAAAAACAGCTTCGTAAGGAAGCAGCAGGGGAAAACGACCTGCTGCGTGAATTAACCTCCCTTGGCTGTACTGTGGTATCCATAAAAGAGGAGAGTATCAGATCGTTCTCTTTCTTTAGCGACGGTAAGGCACGAATGCTGAAATTGGAAGAACAGCATCTTTTCTGCACCACACTTTGCTCATTTATGAGAAGCGGACTCTCGCTCACTGAAGTGCTCAAACTGCTCCAAAAACAAACGCGTGATAAATCTCTCAAGCCCGTCTTTACCCAACTGAGGGAATCGGTGGAGGGCGGACGCTCTTTGGCCTCCTCCATGCAGACACTGGGCGTTTTTCGCCCCAGTCTGGTGGGCATGGTTGAGTCTGGGGAAAAATCGGCCTCTCTTTCTGATATTTTGGAAAAAGCTGCGGAACTGACACATAATGAAATTCAACTGCGGCGCAAAATTCAGTCTTCGCTGACATACCCCATTTTGATGCTGATTGTCGGGCTTGGTGTTGTGGTCTTTCTGCTCAGCTTTGTCGTTCCCCGCCTTACAGAACTGGTAATAGAATCTGGGGCTGAGCTGCCCTTTGTTACCAAAATGCTCATATTTATCTCTGGCGTTGTAAAAATCGGTTTTCTGCCGTTCATATCCGCAATACTGCTCTTCATATTCTGGTGCCGCCGCAACAACAAAAAGATTGAACTGCCGTTGTTTAAAGATGTCCGCGATAATATCGCTTTCGCCATGATCTTCTCGCAGACAGGAACTCTAATAAAGGCCGGAATACCTTTGGTGCAGGCACTTAAGCTCACAGCCCCCCTTGACCCGGTTGCGGGACGCCTGATTGTGGTGGCAGAACATATACGCCAGGGTTACCGTTTCTCGCAGGGCTTGGAAAAAGAGGGTTCCTTTCCTGAAGAGATTGTTACCGTAGTACGAGTAGGAGAAAGCGGCGGCAGTCTTCCCGACTCGCTCAACCGCCTTGGAACCAATTGCTGGGACTACGCCCAGTCATCTATGCAGCGATGGGCTACACTTGCAGAGCCAATGATTATACTGGTGATGGGGTTTCTTGTAGGTTTTGTGGTCATCGCCGTACTTTTGCCGATATTCGACCTCTCGACACTAGCTACAAGGTAACATGCATTACATAAATTCAAGCAACCTTATAGAGAACGGTTTATTATGCCATATCACATTTTCTGATATGGCATAATTCGTTTTTTTGCCTAATAAAATATGCTCTTGTTATCAATTAACCAGCATGTTAAACTAGCTAAAGAGCAAAAACTAAATATGGGGGTCTGGTACATGGAACTTCAGCGTTTCAATGGCAGAATTGAAGAAGCAGATTTTCTGAACTTTTTAATGGTAGACATCGCCGGAAACATTCGCTGTGTCTCTCTTCCTCATGCTTATGTAACAGAGAAGGTCCTCAAGGAAGGCATCGGATTTGATGCGTCTAACTATGGCTATGCTAAGGTTAACAACTCAGACATGGTAGCTATCCCTGATATGTCTACTGCTTTTTACGAGATCAGGGGTGAATACAAAATGCTGAACGTTTTATGTGATGTTGTCTCCACAGAACGTGAAACATTTGACCAATATCCCAGAAATGTAATCAGAAACACGCAGAAATTTCTCCGTGACAGCGGTATCGCCGACACAGCGAAGGTACTTGTGGAGTTGGAGTACTATGCCTTTGAAGACGTTGAATATTCAAGCGCACCGGACCACGCAGGCTACAGAGTTGTTTCAAGCGAAGGTTTCGGCGGGGGCTATGAAAAAGCGCCTAGAGTTGACCCGCACAAAGCATACCACCGTATGCCTCCGGAAGATAAGTACATGGATTTCCGCAATGAAACTGTACACTTGATGGAAATTCTTGATATCCCAGTAAAATATCACCATCATGAAGTTGCTATTTCACAGCTTGAGATAGAGCTTGACTTTATGGATATTGCCAAGGCCGGAGACCAAGTATCACTTGCCAAATGGATAGTTAAGCAGGTCGCGGATGAAATGGGGCTGTGCGTCACCTTTATGCCCAAGCCACTCTACAAAATGCCCGGAAACGGTATGCATGTCCACCAGTTCCTGGAAAAAGACAATGCCTCTATATTCCCCGGCACGGAACTTTTCAACCTCTCAAAAGAGGGACTGAGCTACACGGCAGGAATGCTCAGTCACAGTCTCACAGGCAGCCTTCTTGCTTTCGGCTGTCCCAGCACAAACAGTTTCCGACGTTTGGTGCACGGCTATGAAGCTCCTGTCAGTGCAACCTTCGCCAAGGGTTCTCGCGCAGCAGCCGTAAGAATTCCCGGATATGTAAAAAAAGAAGAAACTCGAGTCGAATACCGCACGGGTGATGCCTCTGCCAATACCTATTTCTTCCTTTCGGCAATGGTTCTTGCCGGAGCGGACGGAATCATTAAAAACATGGATCCTGTGGCTTTGGGTTATCAAAGCCAGGACGCTAAAGCAGAACTGACCTTCCCGCTGAACCTTAACTTGGTCTTGGACGGGCTTGAAAAAGACCACGAATACCTTGATTGTGTATTCCCGCCCAAACTTATTGAGCTGTGGATCAAAGCAAAGAGAGCGGAAGCGGAATATGTCTACAATGCGCCTACAGCGCAGGAATACGAACTTTACTTTTAGGTAGCCGCTGCTTGTATGCACCGCACGCTTCACAGGCAGGCGGCGGCTGTTGCTTTGACGTGATATGTGTCTGCGTACAAGCAATTGTCTGCATGCACGTGATCGGCACATCTAGTCATTGGACGGTACGTTGGTTATTATTAGGGGCTTGACGCTTCTGTTTCTTGTATTAAAAAAGCTCCAGCGGCAAAGAGCATAAAATAAAGAGGGCTTCGTCATCAGACGAAGCCCTCTTTTGTAATAGAGTTTTTAACTACTTTTTGGGTTCAGCGTCGTTGTTGCCGAAGCCTACTTCTTTAAGCCACTCTGTCGGGTAGCCTACAGTGTTGGCCTTGCCGCTGTCTTCGACCACATAGCCGTCTGCGTACTTGCCGACTAGATGCCATGCGAGATCCCACCACTCCTTGTGAACCTTGTTGACATTATTATTGACATAGGATGTGATGAGGTTTGAAGCGTCTGCAGTCTTCTTGGCTTTATACATCTGCATGAAAGCCTTGTCGGTTGCAGGAAGTGTCTTAAAGAATCCGTTCTCAAGTTCGGCCTGCTTGGCGCGGATATCCTTAACCATGTAGGAATGCTTAAGGTCTGCCCAGTTTGCTGCGAAGTTGAAAGCCCAGAAGGTGGAATCCTTGTTGAACTTGGCGCGGTCATAGATTGCCATTGATTTTGGCAATGATTTTGTGCCGGCGTAGATAGGCATGTAGACAGATGTGTGGGGCTGGTCGAAACCAAACCAAGTTACTGCGGCAATTTCTTCGGGCATGTTTGATCTCACCTGTGAAACGATGCTGTATGAGCAGCGGAAGAGTGAGATTGGACGATCCCAGTCATTAGCCTAGCGGTTCTCGGGCTTCTGCTCTCTGCCTGTCGGATAGCGTGAAGGTGTGCCGAACGGACCTGCAGCAATTCCCTTTGTCAGGTCGAAACGTGTATCTTCAAGGTAGTCGCGGTTTACGCGCATAAGATCCTGTACTGTGAGAGGCTTATCAGGTTTCTGGAAGAGGGGATACTGCTCCTTGGCGTTGGGGTCGAGCTTCACGCTGGGGGTAAGCAGACCGTAGGCGCGCCATTCACGGCGCTGCTGGTAGTAGGGTGAGCCATAGGGAGTGGGGTTGTAGATTTTGTGGAAGACAAATTTCTCTCCCTCTTTCCACCAGCCCATATCTTTGGCGAATTCTTTGATGTTTGAGGAATACATGAAGTTGGCTTTGTCGTTGAAGTCAATTTCGGCGATGCGTGAACGGTTTGATCCCATGGCGTACTTGTCATCGGGAATACGTGTTGCCGCCCAGATAGCGCCGGGCTTTTTGCTCTCAGCGTTCCAGAGGGGGCCAGGGCCGGTGATTTCAAAGAGCCATACTTCGTCTTTGTCAGCGACGGCAAGGGCTTCGCCTCCGTCAGCATAACCGTATTTCTCGGCCAGCTCGCCCATGATTTTGATGACGTCGCGGGCAGTAGCTCCGCGCTGGAGCCCAAGAACTTCCAGCTGCTCAATCATCATCATTGCTGTAGGGCATTCGTTTTCGTCGCGTCCGCCCCATGTG